>Ga0306901_1000067_pt1 | contig 57128 bp, 55 predicted proteins | sample AntRauMFilla3767_FD_190431 | JGI IMG/M metagenome (GOLD analysis project Ga0306901, IMG submission 190431) | Saline lake microbial communities from Rauer Islands, Antarctica - Metagenome Filla 3 #767 (v2) (version 2) | ecosystem: Environmental > Aquatic > Non-marine Saline and Alkaline > Saline ... | reverse complement strand
TGCGTCAGGAAAATGATATTCTGGCCTCGGCCGCAGCAATTTCTGGAGTCATTATTATCCTGTCCGGATTAGTCCGGTACTGGAGTATTGATAATGACTGGGCACAGTTTATTCTCCTGGGATCAATATTGTTAGTATTTATATACCTAGCTGTAAAAAGATCTTAAAATGAAAGAATACGATCATAACGAAATAGAAACGAAATGGCAAAAACAGTGGGTTGATGATGAGCTGTACAAGACTCCTGCGGAGCCGAGCAATCCACACTACGTACTGGACATGTTTCCGTATCCGTCCGGGTCCGGGCTGCATGTCGGCCATGTCGAGGGGTATACGGGTACAGATGTCTACGCTCGCATTCAGCGCATGCAGGGGAAGGATGTACTGCATCCGATGGGCTGGGATGCGTTTGGTCTTCCGGCCGAGAACTACGCGGTGAAGACCGGCGTTCATCCACGAAAAAAGACGGATGAGTCAATCGCCACTTTTAAGAGTCAGATCAATCGGCTTGGTCTATCCTATGACTGGGATCGAGAGATTGATACCAGTCGTTCTGATTACTATCGCTGGACACAGTGGTTGTTTACAAAACTTTTTGAAAATGACTTAGCTGAAAAGAAGCCAGCAAAGGTAAACTGGTGTCCTGGCTGCCAGACCGTGCTTGCTAATGAGCAGATAGTAGACGGGGCCTGTGAGCGCTGCGACAGTCAGGTGGTCCAGAAGGAGATGAATCAGTGGTTTTTTCGTATTACAAAGTATGCCGATGAGCTTGTCGATGATCTTGAGGATCTGGATTGGCCACACTCTACCAAGCAGGCTCAGCGCAACTGGATTGGCCGCCAGGAAGGTGCACGCTTTTCCTTTCCTGTTTCTGCCGAGTTGGGTGATTTTTCTGACCTGGAGGTGTTTACGACCCGGCCGGATACCTTGTTTGGCGTAACCTTCATGGCGGTGGCTCCGGAGCATGATCTCGTGACGCAGCTTCTTGAGAATCAGGAGTCAGGAATCGAGAATCACGCTCAAGTAGAGAAGTATGTAGCGGCTGCTGAGGCGAAGACAGACCGTCAGCGGCAGGAAAACAAGGAGAAGACCGGTGTGAAACTCGGCGGTGTTACTGCAGTGCATCCAGCGACAGGTGATGAGATTCCAATTTACGTAGCAGACTACGTCTTGGCCGGGTACGGAACCGGGGCGATCATGGCCGTACCAGCTCATGATAAGCGTGATCATGCCTTTGCAGAAAAGTATGATATTGAAATAAAAAATGTTGTTTTAAATAATCAGGCAATTAAAGCATCTGATAGAGGTGCTGGAATTGAAGGAACTACGACTGAATCAATTTCTGGTGAGAAAGTTGAAGAAGTTTTTACGGGAAAGGGAGTTGTTGCTAATTCAGATACCTTCAATGGCTTACCTTCAAATCAAGGAGGCGATCTTATTACCAAGCAGTATGGCCAGACGGAAACGACGTATCGGCTGAGGGACTGGTCGGTTGGTCGACAGCGGTTCTGGGGCTGCCCGATTCCGGTTGTGTATGACCCCGACGGAAAGGCCCACGCTGTGCCCGACGAACACCTACCGTGGGAACTGCCGACGGACGTACCATTTGAGCCAACCGGCGAGGCACCACTAGAGAAATCAGTAAAGCTGACGGAGCGAACCGAGAAGATTTTTGGTGAGGGCTGGAAACCTGAAACATCAACACTTGATACATTCGTTGATTCCTCCTGGTACTTCCTGCGTTTTACTGACCCACACAATAAAGCAGTTTTTGCCGATCCAGACGCGGCAAATAACTGGTGTCCGGTTGATACCTATGTTGGTGGAGCCGAGCACTCGGTGATGCATCTGCTGTACGCTCGGTTTATCACCAAGGCCTTGGCCGATATGGAGTATGTAGATTTTCGTGAGCCGTTTGTAAGCCTGCGTCACCAGGGAATGATTATGGCCGAGGATGGCACGAAGATGAGTAAATCTGTAGGAAATGTGGTAAACCCTAATGAGGTGGTAGATCAGGTTGGAGCTGACACACTACGGATGTATGAGCTTTTCGCTGGGCCGTTTGCTGATTCAGTTGACTGGAATACGGATGCGATCGCCGGCCCACGACGGTTTCTTGAAAAGATATGGCGCCTTGTAGGTCAGCATGGTGAATCTATCAAGAGCCTGGAAACACCTGCTGATGATCATGTTCTGCATCAGACGATTAAATCGGTCACCGAGAATATACATGATTTCCGATTCAATACTGCTATCAGCAGCCTGATGGAGCTTGTTAATGACTTTGTAGATAGAGAGCAGATTTCCTCAGATGCTTTAGGTGTTTGCATACGATTACTGGCTCCGTTTGCGCCACACATCACCGAGGAGCTGTGGCGTCAGCTTGATGGAGAAGGGTCAGTGCATCAGCAGGCATGGCCGGAATACGATGAAGCTGCCACACAGAAGGCAGAGATAACGATTGCTGTTCAGGTGAACGGAACGGTCCGTGGAGAGATCGTTGTTTCCCAAAATACCTCCGAATCTGAAATTTTAACTCAGGCAAAGGAGCAGGAAAATGTAGCCAATTGGCTTGAAGATACGGCTATAAAGAGGGAGATATATGTTGAAGGTCGCCTTGTAAATTTCGTTACAGGTAAATGATTGACAGATTAATCTTAATGCGGTAAAGTTGTAAGTAAGTTATTAGCCACAGTCCGCTGATACAGGACTAAAATTTTATTATAAGCCACTCTGGTGATGAATTCGCCAGAAAACATGATGAGATAAATAAAATAAATAATACATTATGAGCGTGCTTAGTTTTCAACCCAGCAAAGTAACACGAGCTCTACGTTCAGGTCTATCTGAACGAGCTGAGGATGTTATTACTTCCCGTTATGGATTGGGAGGTAAAGATGATCCAGAGACACTGGAGTCTATTGGTAATCGCTATGACATCACCCGTGAACGAGTTCGACAGATCGAGGCTGATGCCTTGAATCAAATTCGTGAGTCAGATACCTATAAGCAGGAAAAGGACACCTTTTCTGAGCTTGAGGATGTGTTCCACTCACTAGGAGTAATTGTTCCTGAGGAGCATTTCATGAATCATCTATCTAGTCGGAAGTCTACGCACAACCACGTGTTTCTTCTTCTTGATCTAGATGATGCCTTTGAGCGTGAGCGGGTAAATGAGCACTTCCATGATCGATGGCACGTAGATGCTCGCATGGCTAAGGCTATTCATTCCGCTTTACAGAATCTCCACAGTGAGCTTGATATGGATGAGCTTGTTTCTGAAGAGACAATGATCAAACGTTTTCTTTCACACATCACCGATGTTCCTGATGACCACAATCATCATCTTGATAATGTGGAGGTGCTTCGTCGATGGTTGGCGATGTCACGTAAGGTTGATCGAAATCCACTCGGAGAGTGGGGTCATGCCGAAAGCTCAAATGTTCGGGTTAAGGGAGTTCGTGATTATGCCTATCTTGTAATCCGAAAGCATGGTTCACCATTGCACTTCCGAGAGGTAACTAAAGAAATAAAAGATCTTTTTGACAAAAAAGCTCATGAGGCAACTACACATAATGAGCTTATTAAGGATGACCGATTTGTACTAGTTGGACGTGGGCTTTATGCGCTGAAGGAGTGGGGGTACATGACTGGTGTTGTTCGTGAGGTGATTGAGAAAATCATTGAACGTGACGGCCCACTTACTCGGGATGAGATTGTCGACAAGGTGCTTAAGGAGCGATACGTAAAGCCAAATACTGTGATTGTTAATCTTCAGAATGAAGATAATTTCAAAAAGACAAGTGACGGTCGTTACACACTGGCTTAAATCTCGAAATACTAATTACTAACAAAACCACCAGCACGATGCTGGTGGTTTTGTTATTATATAAACGTACATACTATGTCTGAGTATTTTTTACAATATTTTTCAGCTGAGTACTACCAAGGATCAATTGATATCGTAACTCAGTATGGCCCAGTGGTAGTAAATTGGTTCCCGTTATGGGGCCCGATTGTATTTGGGTATATTTTTTATCAGACATGGATGTCATACATTCAGCGTCACAATTTACATAATCAGGAGTACGCTCTCCTTGAGGTAACGCTACCGAAGGAGCAGGCGAAGTCTCCACAGGCAATGGAGTTGGTACTGCATGCATTCCACCAGACAGGTGTGCCAGGTAAATTTGTTGGTAGGTTCTGGGAAGGAAATGTAAAGTCATGGTTTTCACTTGAGCTCGTATCGATAGAAGGTGATATACATATGTTTATCTGGACTCCTAAATTTTTTCAGGATATTATCGAGTATAATATTTACGCACAGTATCCACAGGTTGAGCTAAGTGAAGTTCCAGACTATACTAATTTTCTGCAGTTTGATACCGATTCCTTTGATCTCTGGGGTGCTGAATTTGATCTTACAAAGGATGATCCATATCCGCTAAAGACATATATCGATTATGAGTTTACCGGTGGAAAGGATGAAGAGAACCAGGTTGACCCGTTAACACCGGTTCTGGAGTATCTCGGTTCAGCTCGTCGCGGAGAACAGATATGGATTCAGATACTGATACGAGCTCACGAGGAAAAGAATAAGTCAGGTGCTTTCTTTGGCAAAACAAGCTGGCAGGATGAGGGCGAGGAGCTGATCGATAAGCTAATGAAGCGAGACAGTAAAACGAAATTGCCTGAGACGGCTGAAAATTCATCAGCCGGAGCTTCATTAAATGAAGAAGAGCAGAACACGATCAAGGCGATTGAGCGAAATATCTCAAAACTTGGATTTGATTGTGGAATTCGAGGTCTTTACATAGCCGAAGAGGGGCATTTTCGACCAGTTAATATTGCAGGATTAATCGGATCATTTAAGCAATTTAATGCTAAGGGCAGAAATGGCTTCAAGCCGGCTCGAGGGATGACGAAGTTTGACTACGCCTGGCAGGATTACAAAGATAAGCGCAAGAATGCTACTCGTAATTCATTGTTTGATGCCTACCGGCGTCGCAGTTACTTTTACCCACCATACAAACGTCGTCCGTATGTATTAAGTGCAGAAGAGGTGTCAACGCTGTATCACTTTCCGGGAGAAGTTGCCAAAACTCCAACTTTCAAACGTATTGAATCAAAAAAATCTCAGCCTCCATCAGATCTTCCAATCTAATGTATATGCAACCTAAAAAAATACAATCATCTCTACTTTGGAGTGTGGCCACCATACTTGGCATTAGTGTGCCGATTTTTCTGTGGCTTGTACCACCGCCACTTTTCTCGTCAGCAACAGTTCATGTGCAGCGCGGGGAATCAGTGTCGCAAGCAGCACAGAAGCTTACTGATGCGGGGGTTGTGTATACTCCTGAATTACTAATCATTCCATTTTTGGCAAGTGGGGAGCAAATTGTTGCTGGGACATACGCTTTTGAGCAGCCAGAGAATGCGTCTACTGTATATCAACGAGTTGCAAGCGGATCATTTGGTATCCCACAAGGACGAGTTGTTATTCCGGAAGGATTTACTAATGAACAGATTGCTGATCGAATTGAAGGTGTGCTTGATTCAGAACAATTCTCTCGCCCTGAATTTATTAAGAAGGCCTATTCACAGCAAGGATACCTATATCCAGATACGTACGATTTTCATGCTGACAGTACTGCTGATGAGATTATCGCTGTGATGCGAGATAATTTCGATACCAAAATTGATACCATCAGTGAAGAACTGTCTTCAACACAGTATGCTCTGGATGATGTTATTAAGATGGCCTCGCTGATTGAGTTGGAAGCCGCTGATTATCAAATTCGTCGTCGCATAGCAGGTGTCTTGTGGAAGCGGATAGATGAAGGTATGCCGCTGCAAGTCGATGCTGCTTTTGTTTCTCTGATTGGAAAGAACACGTATGAATTAACAATGGCTGATCTACAGATTGATTCTCCATACAATCTGTATACAAATACTGGACTACCACCGCGACCAATTGCTAATCCTAGTATTCAAGCGGTAAGAGCCACAATTGATCCAATTATGGGTAATGATCTCTACTATCTGAGTGATAGGGATCAAAATTTTTACTTTGCAGAAACACTGCCTGGACATGCCAAGAATCGTCGGGCTTACCTGGATGCGGGAGGAAATTAGATGCTATAATAATTACCACTATGGTTATAACAAACAACGGAAAAGATTGCTTTAAGCTACAGTACGGGGAGGCGGTAATTGCAACCAATCCTCCGGGTGATGATTCTGATATGAAGACACTAAGATTTGGAGCAGATATTGTTTTGGAGTCAATTCGTCATAAGGATTACAATGGTGGGGAGAATATGACTGCTGGTGATAAAGAACCAGTGGTGCTTCATGGTCCTGGGGAGTATGAGATTGGTGGAATGTCTATCAATGGTATTGCTGGCACATCGGAGTACGATGGAAAAACACGTATTAACACGATTTATGTATTTCGATTCCAGGATATGGATGTGTGTTTCTTGGGGCCGATATCAAGCAAGGAACTACCAGCTGGTGCACAGGAGCTTATGGAGGAAGTGGACATCCTCTTTGTTCCAATTGGGGGAGAGTCAACACTTTCACCGGCCGATGCATACAAGCTAGCTATGCAGATAGAACCAAAGATCGTAATTCCAACTCATTTTGATTCCGGTGATGATGAGGTGATCAAGAAGTTTATTGCTGAAAGTGATGCGGAAGATGTAAAACCATCAGATAAACTGACAATTAGCCCACGTGATCTTTCTGGTCGTGAGGTAGACATAGAAATAATTGTCCCAGAAGGAAGCTAATCACAGTCTTGATAATATGCAGCGTTTTCTAGAAAAATTACGAAAAAAACCAGTTGAGACTCGTAAGCGGTATGCGCTTGGAACATCTGTTACTGTCTCAAGTCTTATTTTTGTTATGTGGTTGACAGTTGTTAGCTTTGGTCCTTTTGGTTCAGAAGGAAGCCTGCAAAACACAAACATTGGCGAAACCCAGACCGCATCTCCTTTATCAGCTTTTAGCAACAATGCCTCATCTGCATTTCAGGAGTTACGTGATCAGCTATCCAGCATGGACGCTGCGCTTGGAACCTCCTCCGATCAGTCAGGTGATACTAATCAAGTGTCTGATAATAATCAATCAAACACTAGATATGACGACTCACCTGAAGCATACTGGGAAGATGAGTATTACGGTGAGGTGAATGGTACAAGCAGCAATTCTCAGCCTGCATCAACCGAGCAGGAAACAAGTGGCGATGAAGAATCATTTACGTCACGAAACTACAATCCAAATCAAGAATCAGACTGGTTTAATCAGTAGTGACCAGAATTTCATGTTATAATACTCTCATATATGGCCGACGATAGCGATACGAATAAAGAAAAAAATAATGAAGAATCTACGCAGGATGCTGGAGATAAGGTAATTGCTCAGCCGATAACTGCCGAAATGAAGGATGCGTACATTGATTACGCCATGTCCGTCATTACAGCTCGAGCACTGCCAGATGTCCGTGATGGATTAAAGCCGGTTCATCGGCGAATTCTTTTTGCTATGAACAAAATGGGCTTAACCAGCGGAGCAAAATTCCGTAAGTCAGCAGCTATTGTAGGTGATGTTCTTGGTAAGTATCACCCACACGGTGACTCGGCCGTGTATGATTCACTGGTAAAAATGGCCCAGATTTTTAGTACTCGATATCCGCTAGCAATAGGGCAAGGTAACTTTGGTTCCATTGATGGTGATGCTGCTGCTGCGATGCGTTATACAGAGGCAAAGATGTCCGCAGTAGCTGAGGATCTGCTGGCTGATATTAATAAGGATACTGTTGATTTTCGTGAAAACTATGACGGTACTACAGAGGAGCCTATCGTGCTTCCGGCCGCTGTTCCTGGACTGCTTCTAAATGGGACGCTTGGAATTGCGGTAGGAATGGCCACAAATATACCTCCACACAATCTTAATGAGTTGACCGATGCTGTTATTCACCTCATTGATAATGAAGATGCAACAGTGAAGGATCTAATGGAGTTTGTGAAGGGGCCAGACTTTCCAACTGGTGCTGTTATCTTTGGAGAAAAAGATATTCGTGATGCCTACGCTGACGGAAGAGGAAGCGTTGTTATGCGTGGAGAGGCCGAAATAGTAGAGCAGTCAGGCGGGGCGCATAGTATTATAATTTCCTCACTTCCATTTCGGATCAATAAGGCACGTCTTATTGAAAAAATCGCTGACCTCGTTAAGGATGATGTCCTTGAAGGTGTCCGTGATATCCGTGATGAGTCTACCTCTGACATTCGGGTTGTTATTGACCTGAAACGTAATGCTCACCCACAGAAAGTACTTAATTCTCTGTATAAGAACTCTCGTCTTGAGACCAAGTTTCACCTTAATATGGTGGCACTTGTTGATGGGGTACCGCAGACGTTGTCACTGAAAGCGATTCTTGAAGAGTTTATCAGTCACCGTATTACCGTAGTGACTCGTCGCTCAGAGTTTGAGCTTGGAAAAGCAAAGGCTCGCGAGCATATCCTACTTGGTCTAAAGAAGGCTCTCGATCATATCGATGAAATTATCACATTGATTCGCGAGTCTTCAGATAAAGAGGCCGCACACGTAGAGCTAAAGAAGCGTTTTGAATTTTCAGATCGCCAAGCAGAAGCAATTCTACGAATGCGTCTACAGCGGCTGGCTGGTCTTGAACGGCAGAAGATCATTGATGAACTTGACGATGTCCAGGCGTTCATTGCTGAGCTTGAAGAACTTCTATCAAGCGAAGAGAATATTAAGGATAAAGTGAAGGAGGAGCTTCATAAAATGGTTGCAGATCACGGTGATGCTCGTAAAACCAGGGTAGTAAAGCATAAAATTGATGATATTTCTGATGAAGACCTCATTGCTGATGAGGGCAGTATGCTCGTCTTTACACATGATGGATACGTAAAACGAACAAACCCTTCAAACTATAAGAGCCAGAAACGCGGCGGTGTTGGGGTAGTTGATATTAATACGAAGGAGGATGATTTTGTAACAACGGTTCTTTCAACAACAACCCACAGCGATCTATTATTTTTCACTGATCAAGGAAAGGTATACCAGACAAAAATGTACAATATTCCGGAAGGGCAGCGGGCGACTCGTGGCAAATCTATTGTAAATTATCTTGAGCTTGAATCAGATGAGATTGTGACATCTATACTTGCGGTACCAAAAGACAAGAAGGGTGAGGAGCTAACACTTTCAATGGTTACAAGGCAGGGTCGCGTAAAACGAGTGACTGCTGATAGTTTCCATGATGTAAGAAGTAGCGGCATAATTGCTATTTCTCTAGAAGATGATGATCAGCTTATATCTGCCTCTTTTGCAGATGATGATGATGAAATTATGCTAATCACCCAGGAAGGACGAGCAATACGTTTTGAAGCGTCTGAAGTACGAACCATGGGGCGTACGGCTAAGGGTGTTACCGGTATTAAGCTAGACGGCAAAGATGACGCGGTCGTTGCTGGCCTTGTGATAGGAGAGCACAATAATAAAGGCGGTGTATTCGTTATTACCGAAAATGGATATGGAAAGAAAACTGCCCTTAAAAACTACTCCTTGCAAGGTCGGGGTGGAAAAGGAGTTAAGACGGCCAATCTATCCAAAGCAACCGGAAAACTTGTTACGGCCGCTATTCTGACTAAGGAGGATGAAGAAGTAGTAGCAATGAGTCGGCACGCACAGGTAATTCGTTTTGATGCTGGTGACGTTTCCGAGTTGTCACGCAACACAAAGGGGGTAAGAATTATGAAACTCCATGATGATGATATTGTGGCTTCTCTGGTGAGTCTGTAGATTTGATTTTAAAATTTAAAAGAGTCTAGGGTATACTACAAATATGTCATTCACAGACCCACAAACCAACCTACAGTCGCTTGGATTAGAGTCAGGTATGGATGTGGCTGATCTTGGGGCTGGTCCAGGGCATTATACAATTCTTGCTGGTAAGATGGTGGGTGATAAAGGCCATGTCTGTGCTGTTGAAATTCAGAAGGATTTAGTGGAGAAGGTCAAAAACCAAGCTGATCAGGAAGGTCTTTCACATATTGATGTTGTCTGGGGTGATCTCGAAAAGTCAGGTGGTAGTCTTCTTGATGATGACACGGTTGATGCGGTAATTCTTTCAAATATTTTATTTCAGATAAAGAGTAAAAAAAATCTTCTGTCTGAAGCAAGAAGGATACTTCGATCAGGTGGTAAAGTATTAGTTATTGACTGGACTGATTCTCATGGGGGACTTGGTCCACCTGACGATCATATTGTTACCGAGGATGAAATTAATCGCTTATCTCAGGAATGCGGGTTACATATAATTGAGTCTATCAATACCGGTGCCCATCACTGGGGATTAATTTTACAGAAACCATAATATGGATAATTCATTTCAAATAATTCTAATTGGGGTTTTTATCGTCGCGGCTGTTGCTGGTGTTGCTGTATTTGCACTCGGTGGACTTTCATCAGAAGGCGATAATCAAATAAATGTAAATTTTACAATCTGGGGTGAGTGGAACGATGATACATTTAATGAATTACTCGACATAACAGGTGTTGCTGATAGTGATGGTATCACAATTGATTATCAATCTGTACCATCTGGACAGCTTGAGGATAGACTTGTAAATGCATTAGCTCGAGGTAGTGGACCAGATGTACTATTGATCCCACATACTCGCTTAGTACAGCTGTCTGATTTGATTGCCAATATCGGCAGCGGAGCATATGCACCGCGGACCTTCAGAAACACCTTCGTTGAAGGGGCTGAAATCTACCTCTCTAATGAAGGTGTTTCAGCATTACCTGTAGCGATGGATCCAATTGTTATGTACTGGAATAGAGATATCCTTACTCGGGCTGGTTTCTTGTCTCCTCCCGTCAGCTGGGAAGAACTGGCAATGTATGCGCGTGATATAACACAAGTAGATGCTGATGATCGTATTGAAACCGCAGCAATTAGCTTTGGCCTATCAGACAACGTGTCTGCATCAAAGGAAATCCTATCAAGTCTATTTCTACAGGCCGGAAATCCCGTTGTTGATCAAACAGCCGCTGATCGGTATGTAGTTCGACTGACAGAAAACATACAGGCATCTGAGTCTGCAGTTGGTCTCTACACACAGTACGCCAATCCAAATAGTAGTAACTATTCATGGAGTAACTCCTTACAATTAGATCGTGAAGAATTTGCTGCCGGAAACTTGGCAATGATGCTGGCTCCGGCAAGTGATATTAACCTTATTCGGTCCCAAAATCCAAACCTCAACTTTGATGTTGCTCCAATTCCACAGCTAAAAGGACAACCAGCTCGCACGTTTGCAACTGTTTACGGGTTCTCAGTACTGACACGTGCTCAGAATAAATTATCGATTTTAGATGCTTTGAAGCGTATAACAGATGCTGATATGGCTCGAGCTGTAGCAAATAAGACTAATTTCACACCTGTGCGCCGCGATGTCTTGTCTGAGTTAGTGTCTGACCCGTATCGACAGGTATTTCGTGATGCTGCCATAACCGCTCGGGGTTGGCTTGATCCAGACCCAGAAGCAACGGATAGTATTTTTGCAGATTTGATTGGAAATATCACGTCTGGTCGATCTTCTACGCGTGGGGCTATTCAGAGAGCTGAAACTGCAATTCAAAATCTTTTCTAAGTATATTATGTATATCGCAAGGACATACCAGGCTATTAAAAAAATTACCTATACGCCCTTTATCACGGGCGGGCTTATAATTATTTCTTTCACACTTCCGGCCGTAGCATCAGCTCAGAACGGGTTGGTAACCTGTACTGATGACTGTGATTGGAATGATTTCATTGGGATGATTAATGGTTTGGTCGAGTGGTTGATTATCATTGCCACTAGTGTGGCTGTGCTATTATTCATATATGCTGGTTTTCTGTATCTGACATCTGGAGGAAACGACTCGCAGGTAAAGCAGGCCAAAACAATATTTATCAATGTTGCAATTGGTTTTGCTATTATGCTAATGGCGTACTTGATTGTAATAACAATTGTTAGCCTACTGACGGGTGAAGAATGGTTGCAGAAAAATGAAGGGTACATACCAGTGGACTTAAGCTAACACCTACATATATGAGCACCATACGGACAACATACAAAAAAACACTCCGTTGCATAATACTGGCAACTGCAGTACTGCTGCCGTCCTCAGTGCAGGCAACTACGAATGAATCAGAACCGTCTAAATTAGAAAATCCCCTGCAGGCTGATAATCTACAGGATTTTCTAGCAGAATTGGTAGGCGCAATAGTCTATCTTTCAATTCCAGTCATAGTATTTTTTATCATCTATGCTGGATTTCTTTTTGTAACTTCTGGAGGCAATACTGGAAAAATCGAAACCGCTCAAAAAACTGCTCTCTATACTGTTATTGGTGCCGGAATCATTCTCGGAGCTAGGCTTATTTCTGTAATTCTCGAAGGTACGGTAGATAATTTCGGAAGCTAGTATGAAAAATATTGATAAAATAATAGTTCTTGCTCTGCTGTTCTTTCCATTTATAACCAGTGCACAGGCTACGGATTTCAAAGGAGATGTCGGGAATATTACCGCTTTCCTAAAGACGCTAGTTCCCATACTAGTAAGTGCGGCATTGCTTGTATTTTTTTGGGGACTGGCTGAGTATGTTTTTTCTGCAGCAGGCGATGTGAAAGAAGGGAGCAAGCAAAAAATGTTATGGGGTGTTATTGGAATATTTACCATCACCTCAATATGGGCAATAACCAACTTTATCACTGCAAGCATTGGAATTGCATCTTAATCAGCAATCCACATAATAAGATTGCATTAAGTTTATATTTTAAGTACCATCAGAATATGTTAAAACAATCTTTACAGCTTAGTATTATCCTCCTGACGGCTTTTTATCCGCAGGTATCCTTTGGACAGGACTTTAAAACCGCTGTTGGAGGACTGAGAGACTTTATTATGAATATAGTGCCGATTCTGACAAGCTTAGCAATACTGGTCTTCTTCTGGGGGGTGGCGGAGTATGTCTTTGCTTCTGATGATAAACAGGCCATCGAAGACAGTAAGAAGCGAATTATATGGGGAATTGTTGGCTTATTTACCATTGTTACAATTTGGGGAATAGTCCAGTTCCTCGGTGTCTCATTAAGTCTTATTTAGAATAAAACGGTGTTATAATATATACATATGAATACGCGATCCATACGTAAATATAACTACAAATTTTGGCCAATTACCTTCATAGCACTATTTTCCATAGTGCCACTAAAAGCATCCGCATCCAGTACATCCGCACAGTCTATCAGTGCCCTTTTAGTCTCTGTTGATAATATTATTGATCTTTTACTTCCAATACTAGCCAGTCTTGCCTTACTTGGCTTCTTTTACGGACTTGTAAAGTATGTTTTTAACGCTGGAAATGAGGAAGGAAGGAAGGAAGGAAAGCAATACATAATAGCCGGCATTGTTGCGCTTTTTCTCATGGCATCAATAGGTGGCATCGTTAGTTTTCTTGTTGAGGCAACCGGCACTGGCACAGGAAATATTCCACCGCCATATATCGATCTTGGCAATTAACGTTCTCCCGATGATGAGTGTTGATAATTCAGACTTGCTACGAAATTTCTATGTTATTATAAAATCAGGTTTATTAGTAGTGTACACATAATTAATTATAATTGTCCATGAATTCACTTATTACAAGATTTTTAGGTACAGCATTCGTTGCAACTGCCCTTGTTCCGAAGATTGCATCTGCCCAAACAGCTAAATTAACTAGTTTCCTTACTGATATTCAGAATATCATTAATGCCATTCTTCCAATCATTGCCGCTCTGGCACTGGTTGCATTCTTTGTCGGTTTGGCTATCTATGTCTTTAAGGCTAATGATGACGAAGCCAAAGCGAAGGGTAAGAACATTATGATTGCTGGTATTGTTGCCTTGTTCTTGATGGCAGCAATTGGTGGAATTGTCCAGTTCTTAACAGAAGCAACGGGAACAGATACTGGTACTGTAAACATTGTCAATCCGATCCAGCAGCCCAATCCGACCCAGCAGCCATAGCACTGCATTGTTCCATTCACTGATATCTGTCGATATGCTTGATGGTAGTAGATGGATTTCCTCTTAACTAGTTCTCTAAGATAGATAATATATGACTGAAGAAGCAAAGAATCTAGTAAGTACACTGTCGATCGAAATCATCAACCCATTGATCGGTCTCCTTCTTGCTGTTGCGTTAGCCTACTTCATCTACGGTGTTGTGAAGTTTATCGCCAATGCTGACAATGATACCGCTCGCGAGAAGGGCAAACAGCATATCCTGTACTCGATTATTGGTCTTGTGATCATGGTTGGTGTCTGGGGTATACTTAATTTGCTTATGAACGTTATCGGTCCTGAGAATATTCCTGATAATGTTCGAGATGGTTACGATCAGTTGTAGAGTATCAGTAGATAACTATCTACATACTAAAAAGACCTGCCTCTCGGCAGGTCTTTTTGATTATCTAGAACATATTTTAATATACTAACATTTATTACCGACCTGAGTCGCTCACCTTCCTGGAATCTATAAAGTTATTGTTTTTTGGTGCTTAACTTTGTAAGTGCCAAAAAACAATTCCATCGAAAAGAGAGGCAGCGAACTAAGTGAGCGTCGGAAGAGAAAAATGCTAGAATGGGTTTTTCTCTCCGAGTAAGTGTGCCGGGGGCGGGAGTTTCTACCAATAAATTTACTTACAAAATTTTCTCCAGACCGGCTCTCGTGGTCTTCGCCTACTCGGCTGTGCGAGCAACTCAGACATCACTCCGAGCTTCAACTCCCGACATACGTAAATAAATTTACGTACTCCCCATCATCAATTTTAACCAAAGATTCGCTTGTGCCGGGGGCGGGAGTTGAACCCGCACGCTGTAAGGCACATGGTCCTAAACCATGCGTGTCTACCAGTTCCACCACCCCGGCATGTACAACATATTTTAGCAGATATCCATCGATACTTCCACATCTGTTTGTCGTGTCCGTCCGGTAGGATTTGAACCTACGACCGTCTGCTTAAGAGGCAGCTGCTCTACCAGGCTGAGCTACGGACGGGTTGTTTCAACATCGAAAATAATACCATAAACTGAGCGGTATTATAAGTATCTATACATTGGTAACTCTGTGCCCGGGGCGGGGATCGAACCCGCATGCCAGATGGCACGGATTTTAAGTCCGCTGTGTATACCTGATTCCACCACCCGGGCATACATAATTATTCTTCTTCAATCCAGAAGAAGTGTGCAAATAAAAAAGTGTTCACACACTTCTTCTTGAGGCCTGGATCGGATTTGCACCGACGGATAGCGGTTTTGCAGACCGCCGCGTTAACTAGCTTCGCCACCAGGCCGACTATTGCAGTATACGTATTCTTACGTTACAAGACAACTTCACTACTTACTCTTCACTGAGAACCTCCTCAACTCGGGCTTTTGATTCAGCTCGATCATCATAGTATATTCTAAGCTTTGGTACATACCGAAGTGTTAGCTCCTGTCCTATTTTTCGCCGAAGTCCAGGAAGTGCATCCTCAGCCTGCTTCATGGCTTTTTCATGGTTGTCGGCAGGAAGAATACTGATATAAATATCAGCATAATTTAAATCAGGTGACATCTGTACATCAGTCACCGTGGCAAGTGTATTGGCCGGCGGTTCCTTAGAGAAGAACGTACCAGCTTTTTCTCGAATCGTGTCAGCAATCTGCTTCTGTCGCTTATCAGTTGCCATGGTTATTTTTCAACTAGCTCAAAGCACTCAATAACATCTCCTGGTGCGATCTGTACGCCACTCTCAATGTTGGCACCAAATTCCTGTCCTTTATCAATTTTTTCGGTATCTGCTCGCTGTTGTTGTAGTTCGACAATAGATCCTTCAGCAATCTCTGTTTCATTACGAATAATTGAGATATCAGCTTTATTACGTATGCTTCCATCAGTAACTTTACCACCAACAACCTGCATATTGCGTTTGCTGGAAAAAGTTTTCAGTATCTTGGCTCGTCCTCGAACTTCACGAGTTGTGATGGTCGGCGTTCGCTCTACAACTGCTTTCTCAAGCCATTCAGTAATATCGTAAATAACGGATGCGGTCTTAATGGCTACATTTAGTCGCTTAGCGACCTTCTGAGCAGCCGGCGATGGTGTCACATTAAATCCAACAATGATACCTGACTGCGTATTGCTAGCAGCGATTCGAACATCATCCTCGGTAATGTTTCCAACTCCAGTATGAACAATATCTAGTGAAGCTCTCTCGCTATCAAGTTTGCTTATTTCATGGGTAATTGCAGTCGCTGTACCAGAAACATCAGTCTTTACTAAAATTGGAATTGTGAAATCTGTTTTCTGCTCGCGAGCTACCGGAGAAACATTCGCACCTTCACTCCAGATCTTTGCGGCATCACGAGATGCGCCCTTTTTATCGAATGATTCAAACGGACTACCTACTGGTGGTTGCTGATTAAATCCTACAATCCGAACCGGGGAAGAGGGAGTGGCTTCCTTTATAGACTCACCAAGGAAGTTTTCAAATATTCGTACAGGAGAAACACAGCCAGATGCATGAACATGCATTCCGCTCTTCAGTGTTCCGTCTGTTAGAAGTAAGGTGGCCTGTGTTCCACGTTGAGAATCAACAGAGGACTCAATAACAATTCCACTCGCCGGTTCTTCTGTATTCATTTCTAGCTCCAGAATTTCAGCGTTTAGAGATATTAAATCAAGGAGATCATCAATATTTGTACCTTTTTCTGCGGAAATTTCCATGTATGAAATATCACCTCCATGCCCTTCTACGTAAACTTCATGTTCAATCAGTTGCTGAATTACAGCATCTGTGTCTGCTCCAGGCAGATCAATCTTATTTATAGCTACGATGTATGGAATCTCCTGTTCTTTGATTGTTTTTATTGTTTCAATTGTTTGCTCCTGCACTCCGTCATCGGCAGCTACTACTAGAATTCCGATATCTGCAACACCAGCCCCACGCTTACGCATTGAAGCAAAAGCCTCATGTCCAGGTGTGTCCAGAAAGGTCATGCGCGTCTCAGCCTCATCACTTTTGTGATGAATTTCATATGCTGATAGATGCTGTGTTATTCCACCAGCTTCCCCGGCTGCTACATTGCTTTTGCGAATGTAGTCAAGCAGGGTAGATTTACCGTGGTCAATATGCCCCATAACGGTAATGACTGGCGGTCGAGTTGTGGTTTTTTTCTCTGACATGACAAGCCGTATAGTACCGCAAATACTGCGATAATAAAAGCTTTTCTTTCATTTATGGAGTAAATTTTGCTACAGTAACAATATGAAAAAAAATAAACTAGATATTTATTTTGATTACGCCGCTGCAACACCGACTCATCCAGATGTGAAGAGTGTGATGGATCCATACTGGAGTGATGATTTTGCTAATGCACAATCTGTTCATTCGTACGGTAAAACTGCAGAAACTGCTGTTTCGAAGGCTCGATCCACTGTAGCAACGACACTGTCAGTACAACCCTCTGAAATTGCATTTACGTCTGGGGCTACAGAGTCTAATAGCCTAGCACTCCTTGGGTCAATTCGTGCAGCACGTAACAGTACTGAAAATCCAAACATAATCATAAGCGAGGTAGCACACGCATCAGTCAGAAATATTGGTGAATCGCACGGCCGTGAGGTAGAAGTAATACGTGCTCCGGTAGACGGTGATGGTCGACTGCAGCCAGACGAGATACATAAACTAATTACCGATGACACTGTGTTGGTTTCTTGCGAACATGCAAATAGTGAAATTGGAACAATACAGCCGGTATCACAAATTGCTGAAGTCGTGGCTGCATATCGAGAGAAAGGAGATGGCAGGTACCCACTACTGCATGTCGACGCCAGTCAAACAACAGTGTATCAATCAGTAAAACCAGAATCTATGAATGCAGATCTTTTGACACTTAACGGGCAGAAGATGTACGGACCAAAAGGTGTGGGCGTTCTATGGGTGCGCTCAGGAGCACCGATGTCTTCACTTCTGATTAGCCCTACGAATCGAGTAGTTGGTGACTATCAAAAGATTCGACCAGGTACACCTCCGACTCCGCTTGTCGTTGGGTTTGCACAGGCACTTACGTGGGCACAGGATAATTACCAGAAAAGAAGCGGAGAAGTTACCGCGCTTCGTGATCAGCTTATCGCTATGCTCGAGGAAGAATTTCCAGATATACAGATAAATGGAAGTCGCGAGTATCGCATAGCCAACAATGTAAGTGTAACTTTCAGTAATGTAGATCATGATTATCTTGCAACGAAACTTGATGCGAGAGGTATTGCCGTTGCTACTACAAGTGCCTGCCAGTCAGGAAAACAATCTGGATCAGCAGTTCTGGAGCATATTCAACAGGATGAGGCGATACGTATATCTCTTGGAATCAGTACAACTAAGGATGAGTTGGAGGGATTCATGGAAGTTCTTGTGGGTATTATGTAGTCATCACAAAGTGCTATACTGATAACACATATGGATATTGAAAACCTATCAAAGACAGACATTATTTTCATGGCGCTTCTTATTAGCTTTGTCACCTCGATAATGACTGCAATTGTGGTAATTTTCTTGATGGAGGACGCTCCTGACAATGTAATTCGAGTCAGTGAGCAGTTGATTCATTCCAACGAACCTACCAGCACAGCATCGGCCACAAGCAGTATTGAAGACAGTGTGCAGGCAGACGCATCAACTGATATGTCTCGTGACGATATCCTGGATCAGGCGGTGCGAGCAGTTGTACGAGTTACTACAGATGACATACCGCCACAAGCAGGAGTGCTGCTTCTGATAAATGACCGTGATCTTGTGCTAACGCAGCGAGCGGATTACTCAGAAGGAGCTCAGGCATTATTTGAAGATGGTGTTGTGGTTGATCTTCAGCTGGAATCTGATTCAGATTACTTTTCTCGGCTTCTTGTAACTGCCGCAAGCGACAGCACATTTCCGCTATCTCCTTCTAATAATCAATTATTAAAAGGAGATGACGCATTTGTGGTACCACTTACACAGCGTCCAGAGATTATCCGGGTAACGGTCAGCGCGGTTGATGATACTGGTATAAAGACCTCAGCAGGAACAATGCCGCCAACTAGCCTTCTTTTCAGCAATACTGGAGATTTGCAGGGGATATACAGCCCTGAAACCGAATCATTTGTTTATATTAGATAATCCCTGAGCATTGTTTGACCACCACACAGAACATTGAAGTAGTTGTCTGACTGCGCTAAAATGACCATGACTGAGAAGGTGTACCACCATCGACATAATCAATAATATTTTTTAATACTATGCCGGAATCTGACGAAGGACAACCACCATTCAATCGATTCACCGCCAAGGCGCGTGAGGCTATTCGACGTGCACATGAGCTTGCGGTAGAGCGTGACCAGAATCATGTAAATCCCAATCATCTTCTGGCGGCTTTGGTGGAGCAGCAGGAGAGTATTGTGTACTCAATACTGGATAAGCTTGAAATCGATACTGAGCTTTTCTCGGATCAAACACTTCAGCTTCTTGGTGAAACTGAAGGCGGTGATGTTGCATCAGAGTCTCCGGCTTACCAAATATACCTAACTCCTGAATTGGCTAAGACGCTAGAGGAGTCTACCCGTATTGCTCAGGAGCTTGATGATGAGTTTGTCTCAACAGAGCACCTTTTCTTGTCCATTCTTTCTCAGGACTCAGACGCAAGCGGCCTACTGGATGAGTTTGATATTACAAAGAAGTCGGTGATGAATGTCCTGGAGAAACTGCGCGAAAGTGGAGATACTCCACAGAATGCAGCACCGCAAAATCGATCACTTAAAAAATACACACGTAGTCTGACTGAAATGGCTCGTGAAAATGAACTAGATCCCGTGATTGGCCGCGACAAGGAGGTGAACAGAATGATTCAGATTCTGTCTCGACGTACAAAAAATAACCCGATCTTGATTGGAGAAGCTGGGGTTGGAAAGACTGCTGTTGCCGAAGGATTAGCACAGCGAATGGCTAAAGGTGATGTACCAGAATCGCTAAAGGAGAAGGACCTTGTGTCACTTGATCTCGGATCCTTGATTGCCGGTACAAAGTATCGAGGTGAATTTGAACAGCGACTGAAGGCCATCATGAAGGAGATAGAGAGCTCACAAGGTGATGTAATTCTATTCATTGATGAAATCCACACAATTGTTGGTGCAGGAGCTGCTGAGGGTGCGATGGATGCATCAAACATGCTTAAACCGGCTCTAGCACGGGGTAAATTACGCGCTATTGGTGCCACAACCCTTAATGAGTACCAGAAGCACATTGAGAAGGATCCGGCCCTTACGCGGCGATTTCAGCCGGTACATATCGAAGAACCTTCAATTGATGATGCCGTAGCAATTCTTCGTGGTCTTAAGGAGAAGTACGAACTGTTTCATGGAGTGAAAATCCTTGACGAAGCAGTTGTGGCTGCCGCAGAGTTATCAAGTCGATATATTGCCGATCGCTTTCTTCCTGATAAAGCTGTTGACCTAATTGATGAGGCCTGTTCGGCACTGCGTATGGAGCTTGAAAATAAACCAAAGAAGCTCGAGGAGGCACATCGTAAGATCATGCGTTTAGAGATTGAGAAGGAGGCGCTATCAAAAGAGGCAGCAGAGAGCGATGGTGATCCTGACAAGGATGTAGTGAACCGGATTAATGACATTGAACGTGATATTGCTGAGCTTAAAGAGACTACTTCTGAGCTTGAGCTGAAATGGCGAAATGAGAAAGAGGCAATTGATGCTATTAAGGAGCTAAAGCAGAAGACTGAAAAGCTTCGTGTAGAAGCTGAAAATACTGAAGCAATGGCAGATCTTGGGAGAGCGGCAGAGATACGATACGGAGAGATGCCTCGACTCAAGAAGGAGCTTGAGGACAAACAGCAACGCCTCAAGGAGCTGCAGTCGAATCGACGAATTCTAAAAGAAGAAGTTGGTGAGCGTGATGTTGCCGAAGTGGTTGCTGGGTGGACTAATATTCCAGTGAATCGCATGCTTGAAGAAGAGGCACAGAAGCTATCCCGAATGGAGGAGACGCTACAAGAGCGTGTGGTTGGACAGGATGAAGCAGTTGGGAAAATCTCTGATGCCGTAAAGCGGTCCCGGGTTGGTATTGCTGATCCGGACAAACCAATTGGATCCTTTATATTCCTTGGCCCAACAGGAGTGGGAAAGACAGAGCTTACCAAAACATTAGCTGAGTTTATGTTTGATGATGAAGAAGCGCTAATTCGCGTTGATATGTCTGAATACATGGAGCGACACTCTGTCTCCAAGATGGTTGGTGCACCAGCTGGATACGTTGGTCATGAGGAATCCGGAAATCTGACTGAAAAAGTGCGACATCGACCGTATTCAGTTGTCCTGTTTGATGAAATCGAAAAAGCACATCCTGATGTATTCAATATTCTGCTGCAGGTACTGGATAATGGACACCTGACTGACTCAAAAGGAAGAAAGGTAAACTTTAAAAATACAATTATTGTACTGACATCAAACGTGGGTGCACAGCATATCGACAAGATGAAGACACTGGGATTTAATCACGGTGATGCGACTAATGAGTACGAGCAGGCAAAGAGTAAGGTTCGTGAAGATCTCAAGAATGAGTTCCGCCCAGAATTTCTGAACCGATTGGATGACATAATTATCTTCAATGTGCTGTCAGAAGAGGCGGTTCGTAAAATTGTTTCCATTCAGATGGATCGAGTTCTTAAACGTCTCGAGAAAAAAGATCTTACACTTGATATTACTGAACCAGTATACGACTACTTAGCAGAAAAGGGGTATAACCCACAGTACGGTGCTCGGCCGTTAAAGCGAGTTATTCAGCAGGAGGTATTAACACCAATTGCTAACCTAATGGTAGATCGTGGTGTCTTTGAGGGCGGACGCATATCTATAAATATGCGAGATGGAGAGATAAACCTTAAGGTAACAAAGAAGGGTGAGGCACAGACACTTGATGACGTTGTAACTGACCCATCTGAGCTTGAGGCAGAGCCAGCAGGTGTTAATGCGTAAATGTATTGCACAGCATCCTCAGCCTTGGTATCCTAATTGTGAACGCGTCGGTACCGAAGCGGTCAAACGGGGCAGACTGTAAATCTGCTGGCATTATGCCTACGTAGGTTCAAGTCCTACCCGGCGCACATAAGATTAAAAGCCCCTTTAAGAGGGGCTTTTAATTTGTTTAGTCTAATTTATCGCATAACGGGTGAAATTTGCTATACTACTTCTGTACGGGTCCATAGTTTCAATTGGCAAAACAGAGGTCTCCAAAACCTCAGTTCGGGGTTCAAATCCCTGTGGGCCCGCAAGTGAATAAAATGAACGAGGACACTCAGGTATTTGAACCAGGAAAGGGGCCGGTAAAACTCTAGTTTTCCCGTGACGAAGAGCAGCGAGTGCAACGAGCGTTGACAACCGCTGGTTCTTAAAAAGCAGGTAGCTTGCTGGCGAGTAGTGAAATTCCCTGTGGGCCCGCCAATTACGTAGTAATTAAGGGGCCCAAAGCAAGCAAATTTCTTTGCTTGCTTTGGGATTTGAAAGGCGCAGTGATGTCGCGTGAGCGAAGAGAGCCCGACGCACGAGTCCGGGTAGGAGCCTCACAATATTTTCAAGCACTGTGAAGAAAATATTGATGAGAGCTGACACTAAATCCTAGTGCCCGCCTGACGGCAGGCAGGGACTCGCAATATAATATTTTGTATATATGAAAATCTACGTAATAGGAAGTAACAGTGCAATGAAAAAAAAATGGTAGCCACAAAGGAAAAGTTATCTGAGCTTGATGGTATAGAGGGTGCCATTAGTAAGGATTACGAAAAGCTTGTTCGTGGGGAAATGAATGATCTCCTAGAGCGTGTCTCCGATGGTGAGCATGCGCAGGTCAAAATTGAGCGTGATTACCATAAGTATAATTTTAAAAATATTAAAGCCAGTGACGCCGTTTTAGTGGTAAACGAGCCAAAAAATGGTCAAGAGAACTACATTGGTGGAAACACTCTAATGGAGATGGGGCAGGCATACGTTTTAGATAAGAAGGTGTTTATACTTAATTCACTACCAGAGGAAGTTTCATATATTGATGAGATAAAATCGCTTGAGCCGGTGTGCTTGGAGGGGGATTTTGGTAGGGTAAAGAATATTGCTAAAAAATAATACTTGTTGCTTAAATATATTATGCTGACTGGCTTGCTATACTTGAAGTGAACTAGCACCTTAATAATATAATACCTTTATGGAGGTGATTATCGTGAACAATAAAGCAGAATTATTGCACGAAAAGAAGCCGAAAACCGGCGAATACGGTGACTTCTACGTTAGTGTTGTCAGCACCCACAACGGACAACGGGAAATATACGTAGATATCGAAAGCAAAGCTGAAACAATAAATAAAGCCAGGGAGAATTCAAATGATGAATATTATGCTCATCCGTATGAATACAACTCAAAAACAGACACCTACACTAAAATACCAATTATGGATGAATAATCACACGACCTGGTACCCACACAACAATATGTTTGTGGGTACTAAATTTTTACTTTGTGAAGTCATCTACCGTACTTAAAATATTTTCAAAGTCTTTCTCAGGATGGAACCAGCTGATGCGATCATCTTTTCGAAACCATGTCCGCTGCCGCTTTACGTACTGCCAGTCACCCTGAATAATATTTTTGAATACTTCTTTTTTAGTAATACTTTCGTCAATAAAATCAGCCAGATACCGGTATTCCAGACCAAGTTCTCGCATTCTCTCAAGAGACAGCCCATTTTTGTACAGTTTTCTAGCCTCTTCGATTATACCGCTTTCAAATCGAGCCTTGGTGCGCTTGATTATGTGGTGCTTTAACTCTTTGTCAGGAAGATCAAGTCCAATCTGAAGTGTACTGAAACGTTCTTTCTTTTCCAGACGTGGAACTTTACCAAGTTCTGCAACAATCTCCAGAGCACGTATAAGTCGGTGTGGATTGTTAGGATCAATCTTTTCAGCACGTCGTGGGTCTTTTTCTGCTAGCTCTGTATATAAACTATCAGTGGTACGTTTTGATAATTTTTTTCTTAAACTTTCATTAGGTTCTACATCCGGCAGTACAAGATCATCAATCACGGCCTGTATATAAAATCCAGTTCCTCCACACAGTATCGGTAGTTTATTTCGTTCATGAATATCTAAAACGGTTTGATCAGCCAAAGTCTTAAAGTCGGCTACAGAAAAATTATTCTTTGGGTCAGCCACATCAAGCAGATGGTGAGGCACACCACTCATTGCACCTTCAGTAATTTTACCGGTAGCGATATCAAGCCCGCGATAGACCTGTCGGCTATCGGCCGATATGACCTCACCGCCGTATTTTTGGGCAATCTCAACAGCAAGCCGGCTTTTACCGACAGCTGTAGGGCCGCAGATAACAAGAATTTTATTCATATTTACAAGATTTCTTTTTACACATCGGTAAATTTATTTGTGCCGGAGGTGGGAATCGAACCCACACCTCGTGAAAGACACGATTTTGAGTCGTGCGCGTCTACCAGTTCCGCCACTCCGGCCAATAAGCCTAGATTACGCGATACTAGTCTATTTATCAACATATTAAGAAAAGACGAGTGTGTTAAAATACGTGAGAACAACCAAGGTGTAACCCACAGCCACAATGTCATCAAAATTTCAAAACGACGCAATTTTTTGGGTAGAAGTAGAGAAGATTAAGCCCAATCCATATCAACCACGCCGTAATTTTAACGAAGAACGCCTCCGTGACTTAGCGGAGTCTATTCGACAGTACGGCGTACTTCAGCCACTGACAGTTACGAGAAAGGAGTACGTAAAAGAAGACGGTGGACTAAAAGTGGAGTACGAACTCATCGCTGGTGAGCGACGTCATCGTGCATCGCAGCTGGCAAACCTTTCACAGGTTCCTGTCATTATTCGTAGTGGAGAGGAGGACTCTCAGGTCAAGCTTGAGCTGGCGATTATCGAAAACTTACAACGGGAGGACCTGAACCCTGTTGAGCGAGCTGAAGCATTTTCGCAGTTAGCAGAAGAATTTGAATTTACACATAAAGAAATTGCCAAGAAGATCGGAAAAAGTCGCGAGTATGTATCAAACAGCATGCGGCTACTTAAGCTTCCTGAAGAAATTAAGCAAGCAATTATAAATGGGCAGATGACAGAAGGGCATGCTCGTCCAATCATGATGCTTCGAGGTAAACCAGAGCATCAGGAGACACTTTTTAAGGAGGTAGTACATAAAGGTCTAACGGTCAGAGAGGCTGAATCAATTGCTCGACGTGATGCACAAGACAAAGTTAGAAAGAAAAAGAACAAGATTAAACCAGAAACAAAACAGCTTGAGGATCGACTTTCAGACACATTTGGAACAAGGGTGAAGATTGAGGAGAGAGACGTGGGTGGAAAGCTTGTGATCGATTTCTTTTCAGAGGAGGATCTGGAAAACATCATCAAGCTAGTTAAAGCTGGTGGAGATATGGAGGTTGGAGACATGATGGAGCAGTATGTTGAGAGCATCGAATCTGAAGAGGCTCAGACTAAACCAGGAACAGAAGGAAATGAGACTGATAGTAAGTCTGATGAATCTACAGGCGGAAAGAGCATGGCCGAAACGCTTGGCACAATGATAGCCGCTGCTCGAAAACAGCATACCGCAAAGGGGGAGGAAGATAGTGATCCTGTCTCAGAAGCTAAAGTTGAAAATATTTCTCAGAATACTGAAGCCGCTAATCCTGAATACCAAGATAATCAAGATGAGGTAGGCCAGAATACGCAGGCATCCGAATCTTACCCAGAGTCTGACTCCAGTGCGATATACAAAGAATCAGAAATGAATAAATCAACTCCAGAATCATCTACACTTGAAAACTACCAGAATAAACAGCAGGATAATCTAGGTTCTGAAGATGCAACACACCAACCAGAACCAAAACCTGACATGACAGAAAGCGTGGATATGAACACACAAGTCCAAGAAGACCGAGTCTCAGATGAAAATAATGAGGATATAATCAGTGAGCCATCAGATGTATATTCTGAACCTGAATCATCTAAGATCAATGCAGCAGAGGAATCAAGCGTAGACACTGGTGAAAATACTCACCAGGAATTATCTGACGATAAGGACGAAACACGAAGTACAGAGGAGGATGCTGAGCCGGAAGAAGTTGAAGAAACCGAAGAAGAAGAGATGTATTCTGTTTCCAATTTCTCAATCTAGAGAATTATCATTATTATGAATCATAATTCTGCTGACGAATAGCCCGTTTGATGCGGCTTTGTGCCAGTGTTGTGCGAGTGTAATCAAGCCACTTTCGTTTTGGGTGATTTGATTTGTCTGTGATTACCTCGACCACGTCACCGCTCTCAAGCTCTGTATCTAGAGAGGAGAATTTCTGATTAATACGAGCTCCAGAAATATTGTCACCAAGCTGTGAATGAATATGATATGCAAAGTCTATAGGACCTGATCCAACTGGAAGATCAATAACATCTCCGTTTGGACTAAATACAAAAATTCTATCCTTAAAAAAGTCTGTCTGAAGGTTTTTTAAAAATTCTGTCGGATCAGTAGCTTCTTTCTGCTCCTCGGTCATTTCCTTAATCCAGCTTGGAACATTATCAATACCTCTATCCTCGGTCATGGTTGATGATCGAATATTCGAAATAAACTTCTCAAACCATTTCAGCTTATTGTCCTCATCCTTGTCTTTGTATCGAACATGACTTGCAACACCATACTCGGCCTCATGATGCATCTTCTTTGTACGAATCTGAATTTCCGCCATACTTCCATCACCGGTAAATATTGTGGTGTGCAGGCTTTGATATCCGTTTGGTTTTGGACTGGCAATATAATCCTTCATCCGATCCGGTCGAGGTCGCCATATGCCATGAACAATTCCCAGTACGCGATAACACTCCTCAACATCGTCCACAACGATCCGTAGAGCAACAATATCGTATATGCGATCAATATCCATGTCCTTACGCTTAAGCTTTTGATACAGGCTGTATAGATGCTTCAGACGGTAATCAACAGTTGGGTCCTTGATCTGATTATCATTATCAAGTTCAATAATTATCTTCTTTCGTAGACGCTTGATTGTACCGACTGCCTGATCGTACTTTTCATCAGAAAGTTTCTTAACCTCTTCGTAGGCTTCAGGATTCACGAACGGAAAAGCGAGATCCTGTAGTTCTTTGTATATTTTTCCAATACCGAGCCGTTGTGCAATCGGAGCGTATACCTCAAGTGTTTCGGTTGCAATTCGTTCTTGCTTCCGTTTTGGAATGTGCTTCAGCGTACGCATGTTGTGAAGTCGGTCAGCTAGTTTAATGATCAGAACACGGACGTCCTGAGAGGTGGCCACAAAAAGCTTTCGCAGACTCTCTGTGTGTCGTTCCAGACCTTGATACCGAACATGTCCAAGCTTGGTTACACCCTGTACTAAAAATAATACTTCCTCATCAAAAGCTTCCTCTACCTGCTCTGCCGTTAGGTGTCCGTCCTCAATAGTGTCATGAAGCAGACCGGCCACAATCGATTTTGTGTCCATACCAAGATCAGCCAGAATGATGGCAGTTTCAATAACATGATGTACATACGGTCGTCCGGAGTGACGTCCTTGATCCTTATGAGCCTCCTTGGCCATATCATAGGCTTTACGGATTAGCTTTGTATCTGAGTCAGACGGAGACCAGATGTGACGTATGATACTGCTGGGATCAGCAATGTTTTCGATACCTTCTTGCATAGTAGTAATTGTACGTTGCTTTAGGCTATCTGTGAAGTGGAACTATTTTTTCTTTTTCTTCTTAGACTTTTTCTTTTTCTTTTTCTTTTTACCATCAGCAATAACCTCAACGGCTTCATCAAGCGTGATGTCGTAAACGTTCAGTTCTTCGTATTTTTTTAATGATTGGAAGTTCTTTCCATGCTTTACGTACGGGCCGTATGGTCCGATGCTGGCAATGATCTTGTCACCAGTTTCAGGGTGTTCTCCAAGCTTGCGAGGTATCTCAAGATACTTCAAGGCAAGCTCCATGGTAACTTCCTCCGGATCCTGGTCATCAGGAATACTTACGCGTTTTGGCTTTCCTTTGTCATCATCCTCTCCAAGCTGAATGTATGGGCCGTATGGACCGCTCTTTACATAGATATTCTTCTCTTCATCAGGATGTACACCAATTGGTGTGTCGGCCAAGGATTCTCCGTCCATTGTACGAGCCCCGTTACAGTCAGGGAACTTGCTACAAGAGAGGAATTTACCAGCTCGACCAAGTTTTATAATCATGTCACTCTCACATTCTGGGCATTTTTCGTCATTTGGGGCTGGACCAAGTGTCGTTATCTTATCAATATCTTCTTTGCTAGCCAGCTGCTTTTCGAAAGGTCCGTAAAATTCAGAAAGAATTGCTTCGTACTCAGCCTTTCCTTGCGCAACGGCATCAAGCTTGTTTTCAAGATCAGCAGTGAATGAGTCACTTACATAGGTTGTGAAGTGTTCTTCCAGGAAGGAGCTTACAACATCACCAGTATCTGTAGGGAAGAGGGTACGTCCTTCTTTATTTAAATATCCGCGATTTTCGAGCGTATCAATAATACTTGCATACGTTGACGGTCGACCGATCCCTCGATCCTCTAGCTCCTTAATAAGGCCCGCTTCAGAGTATCGTCCTGGTGGCTGTGTCTGCTTTGCTTCTGACTCTATTTTTTTAAGCTTTAAGTCATCACCCTTGGAAACATCCGGAAGCTCGACGTCGTCACCACGAGCACCAGGGTGAACCGCAAGCCAACCATCAAAGATAGTACGTGTACCAGTAACAGTAAACGCAGGTAACGTTGTCTTTTTTCCATCATCAAGAATGTGGGCCACGATCTTTGTGCGCTTAAGCTTGGCCGGTGCCATCTGGCTGGAAACAGCCCGTCGCCAGATCAGCTGATACAGACTCTTGGCATCCTTGTCTCCACCAACCGATTGCTTTGAGATGGTGGTAGGACGAATTGCTTCATGAGCCTCCTGTGCTGAGGTGTCCTTTGTCTTGTACTGCTTAGGGTTCTTGTATTTGTCATCGTACTCATCAGACAGGAATGAAATGATCTGTTTCTGTGCGTTCGAGCTGAGTGTGGTGCTGTCGGTACGCATGTATGTAATATGTCCAGCTTCGTACAGCTTCTGGGCAGCACGCATGGTCCGGGAAGGAGAGAAATTAAGACGAGTTGAACCAGCTCGCTGCAAGGTCGAAGTTTTAAATGGCGCCTTCGGGTTTCGCTTCCGGTTGCTCTCTTCAACATCAGCAACAATCCAGTCATTAACCTCGCCAGCTTCTAGGATCTTTTTTACTTTGTTCTCGTCTCGTGGTTCATCAACACAGACAACTGTCAGATCATCATTATTGGCCAGTACGTCGGCAGAGATAACCCAGTAGTCCTCTGGGTCAAAGGCACGTATCTCACGCTCTCGTTCCATAATAATACGAAGGGCAGGAGACTGCACCCGACCAGCTGACAGCCCGTAACGAACCTTTTTCCAGATAAGCTCAGAAAGATCGTATCCAAATATTCGGTCAAGAACACGACGAGCCTCCTGGGCATGACGAAGATCAGTGTCAATTTTACGCGCATTCTTAAGCGCTTCTTGAACTGCCTCTTTTGTAATCTCGTTGAAGGTAATTCGCTTTACCTTGTCGCTATCATAATCAAGACCAAGCACCTCTCCGACATGCCAAGCGATAGCTTCTCCTTCACGGTCCGGGTCGGTGGCAAGAATGATCTCATCGGCTTTCTTCTGCATTTTTCTCAGCTTATCAACAACCTTCTGCTTACTTTCTGGGATTTCATAATTGGGAACAAAGCCGGCCTCAATATCAATAGCGCCTTTGGCAGACTTTGGTAAATCACGAACATGACCCACTGAAGCTTCTACTTCGTAGTCATCTCCGAGATACTTTTTAATTGTTTTTGCCTTTGAGGGCGACTCTACAATAGCTAATTTCATACATTGCGAGAATAGCGTACAAAGTTATATTCCGCAAGAAATACCTCAATATAGCTTGATGTATAGTTGAATTTATTACATAATAACTGATAGCAATAATCTTTCACAAAACAGGAGTCACAATGATTGATCAGGCCCCAACACTTACGCTGGATAATATTGATGAATTATTATCAGTTCTTTCAGATAAAGATCGTCGCATGGTTATTATGGCTGGAATTGGTGCGTTAGATAAGAAAAAACTTGAATTACAACTATCAAAATGGCAGCAGAGGATCAGATTGAAGTTGACCACGATACAAAGTGCCTGTAGGAAACTTGGTATACCCATCAAGGATCTACTAAACATACCGTTAGAAGCACCTTTGGATGTTTTGGATATCTCACAAGAGATTAGAAGCTTGCTAAAGAACAAGAGTCCAGCAGAGCGTGTACGCGATATATATCGAGCACGGTTAACCACTACAGTCTGTATGAAGGCAGGAATTAGTGAGCATGATGTGTCAGCACTTGATTCAAGTCTGGTTCATTTAGGTCTACCTCGACTACATGTATCAGAAGCAAACTCTGCGATTTATCGCTTTTGTAATCAAGAGTATGCTGACAATCTTAGCGGCGATGATAGAAAGCTTTTAAGCTTTGTAGACTGGAATAATCTAGATAAGATAGATAGCGAGGCTTTTAGTTTAAAAAATATTTTCAGAAGAAATGTTGATCCTGGTGGTGTCGCAGATGTAATTGGCATTCATGGAGTAAGATTTCTTCCACGAAAAGTCGCATTGGCTAAAAAAAGATTAATGACAGATTAATTTTAACTAACATAAAACCCGTCCAATGCAGGCGGGTTTTTTAATTGACTTATTAATTTATTATACGTATAATAGTCTACAGTTGTAAATTAATAAAACAAAAAAACGAGGAATAAATGCCGGTAGAAACTAAAATGCATGCTTTTGAAAAGCAAAACAAGTCTAAGTTAAATCTTGAAATATCTAACGGTATTTTTGGCCTATCTGATAAAATCGTGAATGCACTGGAGAGACAACATATCAATTCTCCATCTGGGCTTTATTCGATGAAGTATACGAATAATAAGCTAAGAGAAAAATGTCACGTAATAGATCATGATGGTCCATCGATTGACGTTATTGTAAATAGAGCACTCGGAGCCTGTAATTTGCCTCCCTTAAGTGAGGTTGAACCTGTAGGTGCTATTTATTCATTTCAAGAAAAACAGAAGCGAGATCTAATTAATTCTGAAGTGAATGATAAGGCCGTCGAGATTATGATGTACGTTAATTGGGGGTTCATATCTCCACATGAAATGGCTAAAGAGTTAAATTATCCAGGTCGCAAGATAATTATGACTTACAGCGATATTAATAAAATCATCAAAGATTCTATAGCGTTGCTAGAGACTGCGTAGAAAATTAAAAAAGCCCACCACAATCAGTGGTGGGCTTTTACTTTTGCTCAATTCTGCCGTTAGATTCAATAACCAGCCCCTTCAGCTCCATCTGTGACAGTATGATATTTACCTTGTTGGCAGGGAGGTCGACAGTAGTAATCAGATCATCCTTTGATAAAGGACTGGACAAGGCATTAATAATCTTCTTCTCATTCTCTGTCAGGTGATTGGTGCTAGCATCAGAAGGCGTTTCACCTAGTGGCTCCATATGTAATTCCTTGCGAATATCCTCACCATTCCGTATCAGCGCAGCTCCTTGGCGAATAAGCTCATGTGGGCCGGCTGTATTGGCTGACTTTAATGATCCCGGAACAGTGAATACGTCTCTGTTGTACTCAGTTGCTAGTCGGGCAGTAATTAGAGTTCCGGATTTTTCGGTGGCTTCGATGACCAGAACAGCGTCAGAAAGTCCTGCCATGATACGGTTTCGCTTTGGAAAGCTCCAGGCACGAGCCTTGAAGTTTGGCTCAAACTCAGATAGTAGCCCACCTCCGGCCTTCAGGATCTTCTCGGCAAGTGGTTGGTTTGTTTTTGGGTACAACACTTTTTTATCCAATCCTGATCCAGGAATAGCCAAACAGTCCAGACCAGCCTCAAGCGCTGCTTTATGTGCAATGGCATCAATTCCAAGTGCCAGGCCGGATACAATGCATATATCTGATCCAGCCAGATCCTGCATTAACTTCCGACAGATACTTTTTCCGTACTTTGTGTATTTACGTGAACCGACCACAGCTAGATATCGATTACATTTCGGCATACGACCGGCAAGGTAGAGTTTCTCGGGTGGATCGGTTATCTCTGCCAACTTTTTTGGGAATTCCTGTGGTTCTAGTGTCTTCATGTGTATTCATGCTAGCATGTCTGGTAAAATAGAAAACACATTATGTTAGATATAAACTTTATACGAGACAATAAAGAATTAGTAGAGCGAGCAATAAAGATCAAGCGTGTAGATTTTGATATTGATAACCTGCTTGCAGTAGATGAGAAACGCCGTGAGCTTAAGACAGAGGTAGATAAACAACGGGCCGAAAAAAATGAGCTATCGAGTCAGATCGGTGCTGTTGATACCGATGAAGAGCGACAGCGGTTAATCGCATCATCACAGGAGCTGAAGGAGAAGCTACAAAAACTTGAAGATAAGTTTAAGGAAGTACAAAAGGAATGGCAGGCCTTGATGCTGAAGGTTCCAAATATTCCTGATATGTCAGTTCCGGAGGGCGAAAGTGAGGATGACAATCAAGAGTTGAAAACATGGGGGCAGAAGCCAAGCTTTGATTTTGATCCCAAGGATCATGTTGAGTTGATGAAGGAGCGTGAGATGGCTGACTTCGAACGCGGGACCAAGGTTCACGGATTTCGTGGCTACTTCCTGAAAGGAGACGGCGCTGAGCTTTCCTGGGCTATCTGGAACTACGCTCGGCAATTTTTCGGCCAAAAGAACTTTGAGAATTTCATTGCTCCGGCAATTGTTCGAAAGCAGTTCCTGTATGGAAGTGGTCACTTACCAAGCGAGGCGGAGGATCTCTATGAGACACAGGATGAGGATTATCTGTCTGGTACTGCTGAAATACCAATGATGGCATACCATTCCGATGAGATACTTCCCAAAGAGGAACTTCCCAAGCGTTACCTGGCCTTCTCTCCTTGCTATCGTCGTGAAGCAGGTAGTCACGGAAAGGACACGAAGGGTCTGATGCGCGTACATGAGTTCTACAAGCTTGAGCAGCTACTTTTATGCGAAGGTACCCATCAGGAATCTGTTCGTCTACATGAGGAAATAACAGAGTATACGGAGAAATTTCTGCAGTCACTTGGTCTACCGTACCGGCAGGTAATCATTTGCGGAGGAGATTTGAAAAAAAGCCAAGTGAAAAGTTACGATCTTGAGCTCTGGATCCCATCAGAAGAACAATATCGAGAGATCGCGAGCCTGTCGTACTATCACGATTACCAAACTCGACGATTCAATATTAAGTACAAAGATGAAGAAGGAAACAAGCGGTACGTCCACTCTCTTAACGGAACCGCTATTGCCACCCCGCGAGTTCTCGTTGCGTTGCTTGAAAATAATCAGCAGCAGGATGGAAGCATCACAATCCCGGAAGTTCTACATCCGTATATGAACAAAAAGATAATCTACTAATACATGGCTGCTAGAAAAATTCGCTCTAAAAAACATGCCCAGAAGCGAAAGGAAGCGCAGCTAAACAAGATTAAGCTGTACGCTGTTTTGTTCTTTGTCATCGGTGGAATACTGATCGGGGTGACACATCTTAATTCAGTACAGATTGATGATATTCAGGTTGAGACGGATTCTTATATTAAGCCTGAAATAATACAGGATCTGAGCTCGGTCATCATTCAACGCCCTTTATTAGGAGTAATTCGGCGAGATAACGTACTACTGCTTCCACGTTCCGAAATTCGTAAAGAGATTAGATTAATGTCATCCCGTATTAAGGAGGTTGATTTAAATATTTCAGATCTACAGTCACTGGATATAACAGTGATAAATAGAGAAGCAGTTGTATCTGTCTGCAAAAACGCACAGGTCGCATCAGGTAAATGTCACTTGGTGGATGAGAACGGATTTATCTTTGCATCCAACGGGACGTCAACGGATAATTTACTTCAATACACCACACAAGAACCACCACGACCCGGGACACAGTTACTGCCAACACATCGCTTTGAAAACATGCAGTCATTTATTGATATAATTAGTGAGATGGATATAGATACAAGACAGGTTGATCTAGAGCCGGCCGGTGATGTGACACTCTACACTGCTTCGGCTTCAGAAGAAGAAGATTCAGGAGAGGTTGAGATTAGAATTAATCTGTATCAGGAGCTTTCACAGGTAGCATCCAATCTGCAAACATCAATAGATAGCAATTCTTTTATATCTGAAGATACTGATGAGACCGGGGCAGAAGTACCAGTATCACCGTTTAGTCTTGAGTATATTGATCTTCGTTTTGAGAACAAGATTTTTTATAAATAAGTCACGAGATTCTTACATGAGATGCCAAAAATGATACAGTGTCAGTAATGAATTTAGGATTCTGGGGAAATTTACCACGGCCTTTTTTTGCCTTGGCACCGATGGAGGATGTTACGGACATTGCCTTCAGGCAGATGTTTGCCCGCCATGGTCGCTATACTGACGAGCATGGCAATCGCCGTGGACCTGATGTCTTATGGACCGAGTTTACCTCTGCAGACGGACTTCTGAAAGGTGGCTGGGAGCGTCTGAAGCATCAACTTTTTTATGAAGAGAATGAGCGGCCGATCGTTGTGCAGCTTTTTTCCGATCATCCAGACCGAATGGAGCAGGCAGCAAAGCTGTGTGCCCAGCTAGGCTTTGATGGTATTGATATTAATATGGGCTGCCCGTCCAAGACCGTCTGTGACAATGGTTGTGGCTGTGGAATGATACAGACGCCGGATCGTGCCCAGGAGATCGTCCTGGCCGCGAAGCATGGCGCCGGCGATGTGCCGGTATCAGTCAAGACCAGAACCGGCTTTCATGAATCCGAAATAGAGACCTGGGTCCCGAATCTGCTGGAGACAGAGCCATCTGTTCTGGTAATGCATGGTCGTACACGAGACGAGATGTCCAATGTTCCCAATGACTGGGAAGAGATTGCCCGGGTCGTAGAGATTCGTGATGAGCTTGGTAGTGAGACACTCATCATCGGCAATGGTGACATTGATTCGCTAGAGGAGGGAAAAAAGCAGGCAGCAGAAAGCGGGGTAGAGGGTATTATGGTTGGCCGTGGTGCCTTTGGAAATCCATGGTTTTTTAATCCTAGAGTGAATTATGATAATCTCTCAGCCGAAGAACGGCTGAATGTAATGGTTGAGCATGCACAGACATTTGATCAGCTATTACCAAATCAGCATTTTGCCGTGATGCGCAAGCATTTCAAGGCCTATACATCCGGTCTGCATGAGGCCAATAGTCTTCGTGACAAGCTTATGCAGACTGCAAATAGCGGGGAGGTGGCTGCGATCGTGGATGAGTATCTTCAAAGCCAATAATCTCTCCTCTCTAAACACGACAACCGGCTGTCGTGTTTAAATTTATTGTATATATAAGTTTGATACCGCCGACGCCGGTGCAAGGCGGCTTACAGAGGTATAGATTTCTTATCTAGCGAAATATTAATTACTCCAACGACTCAAGTCGGCACGAATGTAGGATGTTTACTGTCTGTGGTAGAATTTACGTATGTCACAAGCACTCTACAGAAGATATCGCCCTGACACATTTGCAGATGTTCGCGGTCAGGATCACATTACAAAGGTTCTGGCCGGTGGTGTCAAAGATGGCCACGTCGCGCACGCATACCTCTTTAGTGGACGTCGTGGTATCGGAAAAACCAGCGTGGCAAGAATACTTGCTAAGGAGCTTGATACTGCTGAACGTGATATTTACGAAATCGATGCTGCCAGCCACCGCGGTATTGATGATATTCGTGAGCTAAAGGAAGCGGTCGGAAGCCTTCCGTATGAATCAGAGTACAAAGTATACATCATTGATGAGGTTCACATGCTTACCACTCCAGCTTTTAATGCACTTCTGAAAACACTTGAGGAACCGCCTGAATTTGTAATTTTCATACTTGCCACAACAGAGCCAGATAAACTCCCAGAAACAATAATCAGTCGCTGTGAGGTGCATGAGTTTCAGCAGCCATCCACAAAGGTGCTGGCATCTATTGCTGAGGATACTGCAGCTGCTGAACAGTATACGATTGATGAGTCTGCCGCCACAACAATTGCTCAGGCTGCTGATGGATCCTTCCGAGACTGTCTTGGGCTTCTGGAGAAGTGTATGCGTGCTGCTGGTGCGAAGAATATCTCAGGAGAGTTAGCGGCAGAGATTACTGGTATTCCAGCAAATGGACTTATAGAAAAGATAGTCTTTTCCGGTATTGGCGAGCAGGATGCATCACCGGCACTGAAAGCACTACAAAAAGCAGCCGATAAAAACATTGACCCCTCACGTCTATTTTCGCGAGTGATACAGACGGTTAGGCAGATTTTAATACTACGATTTTCTCCTGATTTAGGAGAGGGAATTAAGGAGTCGGTTGGCGAGCAGCTTTACAGCAAGATAAAGGCAGCTGCCGATGCCGGGGCTAAATCAAATATCAATGCCAAGACATTGCACACATTGCTTTTGCATCATAATAAACTTTCTGCAGATACGCTTGGGCATCTACCGCTCGAGCTTGCAATTATCTCATTATCCTCAAAGAATAAATAATTCTTTGATGGTAAAATACTTTCAGGCATTACTTTTAATATAAATACATATATGCGACTAAAAAACAAAGTGGCCATAGTTACTGGATCTAACTCAGGAATTGGAAAACGTATTGCAGAGCAATTTTTGGAAGAGGGTGCATCGGTAGTTTTTTCAGATATCGCAGACGAACCGAGTGACGATATTGGTGTGTCTGACGATAATACAATGTACGTCACCTGTGATGTGTCTGATTCACAGGCCGTTCATGAATTGGTAGGACAAACAGTTGACGCTTTTGGGAAGCTTGATGTCATGGTTAACAACGCTGGTGTTGGTGATGCACAGGGAATTATGGATGTAACCAACGATAACTGGGAGAAGGTAATAGGAGTTAATCTATCAGGAACAATGTTCGGTATACGAGAAGCAGCCAAAGCAATGAAGGATCATGGAATTTCTGGCTCAATTATAAATATGAGTTCAATCCTCGGCAAGGTCGGTTTTGCCGGCGCTGTATCCTATTGTGCTTCAAAAGGTGGGGTCGTGCAGTTAACACACGCTGGTGCACTTGACCTTGCTGATGACAGTATTCGTGTTAATGCCATTGCACCTGGATTTATCAAGACATCAATGACCGGTGAGATGCTTGAGGATGATTCCTTTCGTGACTTCATAGAATCATCAACCCCGCTTGGACATGTTGGAGAGGTTGACGATATTGCGCATGCTGCGGTATATCTTGCATCAGACGAGTCAAAATACGTGAGTGGTGAAGTTCTGTACGTAGATGGAGGCTGGACGGCAAAGTAATATGGGATTGAAAGTCTAGAGTATAATTAAACGTATGAAGAAATCGATAGCTATAAAATTGGTGTTTCTATTTATAGCAGTTGTTGCTACATTTACACTTTTGTATTTTCAGCGGAATGATGTTGAAATTCAGCAGCTTTTCTCGCAAGAGGCACCAAGATCCCACGAGAGTAATTTAGGGATTGAAAATATTATGCCTGAGCCAATGCTGACTGATATTAAGAGGAAAATTCAGGAAGAGGAGGAGCAGGAAAAACAAGTAGAGAATAATGCTACATCTAGCCAGGAAGAAAGGGGAGACAGGAAGTATGATACCGAGCTAACCCAGCTTGATGAAGGGGCTTTACCAACGTATATAGAGATTATTGACGCTTGTGGCCCGTATTACGGAGGGGATTGCTTGAATGTTCGAGCTGAGCCATCTACATCCTCAGAGATCCAGACAAAACTGCGCAATGGCCAGGTGCTGAAGGTAGAGGATGTTGTCCAAGGTGATGGCATCCTCTGGTACAAAATTGTATTTGATGAATGGATACGACATCCAGAGCGCCTGAATGGAGACTGGTACGTGGCCGCCGAATTCGTGAAACCGGTTCTTAAAAATACTTTGGACAAACCCTCCCAATCAACTAGTACACAGCCCAAAAAGCGGATAGTCGTTGATCTCTCTGAGCAGATGCTGTACGCCTACGATGGCGATGAAATTTATATGCAGGAGCCGGTCTCGACAGGTGTTATTGGCGCATTAACGCCGCGTGGCACATTTACGGTTTTCTATCGGACCCCGAGTCGATACATGCAGGGACCAATTCCTGGAATTACCGATGATGATTATGATCTTCCTGGCGTACCATGGAATCTTTATTTTACCGAACAGGGAGCGGTTATACATGGAGCTTACTGGCATGATAATTTTGGTACGAACTGGTCGCATGGATGCGTAAACCTACCGCCAGAAAAGGCGCAGAAGCTTTTTGCCTGGACACCGGTTGGAACTGAGGTGACGGTTCAAGATTAATTAATCTACAGTATATTTTAATTCTCGAGAACATTGCCGAAGTGCTCGCTGATAATTTTTTGGCTTGAGCGATTTCTGATAATTAGGTTGCTTGTGGGAACGATTTATTCTACATTAAAGCTAAACTTGAACATTAAAAAATAAGGTAGGTGGTCGAAAATGGCTAACAAATACATTGGCATTAATCCTGATGCAGATCTAAGTAACAATATTACGTTTTTTGACGCTGCTGAAAGCGGAGATTTGCAAAAGGTAAAAAAAATGCTCGAAGAAAATAAGTATTCGGCCGAATACTTAAATAAAAAAAGTCCCATAACCGGCAAAACTGCTCTTATACTGGCAGCAGAAAATGGTGAAAAAGATGTCGTTAAATTTCTGTGCGAGATCGGAGCCAACACTACTATCAAAGACGCCGGTACTTGGACAGCTAAAAAACATGCTGATTATCATGGTCAAAACAATATTGTCTCCATGATAGAGAAACAGAGAGAAGATAAAAAATAACAACCAAAAACAACAAAGCCCGGCAGAGCATGCTGGGCTTTTAATTTTTTTTTAATCAAACCGGTCTTTGTCACGGTTCATTACCTTGTCAAGGCTTTTATCAAACGCATCATCAAGATCAATGTCATGTGAGTTGGCAAAACAGGCGAGGGTGAATAGGATGTCACCAATCTCTTCTTCTAAATCCTGCTTCGCTTCATCTGGCCTCTTTTTCTTAGCACCGTAGATGTGATTTACTATTCGAGCGAATTCGCCAACCTCCTCAGCCAACCGTGCGATGATCTCTAGCGGCTGCCAGTATGGCCAGTCTTTTTCTTTAAACCACGTATCAAGTTGTTTTTGGTGCTTATTCATTGAGTACATTTTAGACTAGATGTCGGATGTAAATTTAAATCAAGTCATTACTGGTTTCTTGCCACTTTACTGATTCAGTCTAATAAAAATATATGCCTAGCTGTGTTAGTACAAAAAGAATATAAAGCCCAAAGAGAAAGTACCCCTCTTTGCGTGATATCGCATGCTTGCTTCTCAGAAAATAAAAGATCAGAAGAAGCGAAGCGATAGTGAACAGTATTCCCACCCAAACAAATGCCTGATTTTGCAGCGTAATTGGTGATATTAGTGCTACCGTGCCAAGAACCAAGGTTGAGTTAATTGTTGCTGAACCAAGTATATCGCCCAGGGTTATGCTGCCTTTGTTTGATCTGACACTTCGTAATCCTACAATTAACTCAGGCAAGCTTGTGCACACAGCGATTACAAGTACTCCGATTAATGCACTGGATACACCCAGAACCACAGATATGTCCTCAACAGCTCTGACGATAAATAGGGCGGAGGTTATCAAGACAGATACTCCAGCTAGCAGGAGAAATAGATATTTTAGAAATTTCTTCCATGAAGTCACCTTGTCATGTGCATACTCGCTTAGATGAGGTCGCAAAACTTTTCTATTAAGGACTATCTCATCAATATCAAGAATCCTGATGAGATTCCAGGCAAAAAGCAGGATAAGTATAACTCCATCAATTCTTGAAAGCACACCATCCAGAATAAGCAACAGTGGTGCCAGCATTGCCAGCAATATAAAGGGTCTATTTTTCTTGAAGTGATGGTAGTCTTTTAGCTCTACATTACTTCCCACTATGGCCACGACTCCGAGAATTAAACTAAAGTTTACAATATTCGTTCCGATAATATCTCCAAGAGAAAGTTCTGGAATGCCAAGTATCGCTGAGTTTACTCCAACTGAAAGTTCCGGGAGTGAAGTAGCAAGAGCGATAAGTATGAATGAAATGACATATTCGGACAGTCGAAGAAAACGTGCCGTGATACCAAGTGACCGGACAACTACTTTGCCGGCCTGAATCATGAAAAAGACCCCTACGAATATTATTAAAAATGAGTATAAAATTTCCATTGATCAAATTATAAATATATTTATGTATATTAGTATAGCAAAGGTTTAAAGTTCTCACTTAGGCTTGATGGCAGGCTCCGAGATACTGCCTATTTATCTAACTCCCTAATTTTTCTGTATTGTTGCCGGACAGGGAATCGAACCCCGATTTCATGGACCAGAACCATGCGTCCTACCGTTAGACGATCCGGCATTGATTTTCTTGACTCTTTCATAGGATACAGAAAATATCCACATCTGTGAAGTCTTAGTTGTAATGTATACTAAAAGTACTATGAATGAATATCACAATAAATTACGAGATGTTGCAGATCAGTTGATGACACCAGGGAAGGGAATTCTTGCTGCTGATGAAAGTGACTCAACAGCTGGGGCCCGATTAGAAACTGTTGATCTTGAAAATAATGAAGAGAACCGACGTCGGTATCGAGAGTTGTTTTTGAATGCAGATAATATTGAGTCATACCTTTCCGGTGTGATTCTCTTCACAGAAACATTAGATCAGAAAAGCAATGATGGTGTTCTGTTTCCAAAGCTACTTGATCAGAGAGGCGTAATACCCGGAGTAAAGGTGGATCTTGGAACAGTTCCGCTTCCTGGATTTGAAGGAGAGGTGGTGACAGAAGGTTTGGATGGACTTGGAGATCGACTGGACAGTTACCGTGATTCTGGAGCTTCATTTACAAAATGGCGTGCCGTAATTACGATCGGGGAGGACATTCCAACCCCAGAAGCCATTCATGCGAACGCCATCACACTTGCTCGATATGCCAAAATTGCTCAGGAACATGGGTACGTCCCAATTGTGGAGCCTGAGGTTATTTATGCCGGAGACCACAGTTTCAAGCGATCAGCAGAAGTTACCGAAGCGGTTCTGAAGGAGGTGTGTTACCAGATGGATCGATTTCGTGTTGATTGCCAGGCCGCAATCATAAAGACATCTATGGTGCTTCCAGGAAGAGAGAGCGGAGAGGAAGTTGATGATAAAACAATCGCAACAGAGACTGTGCGTGTACTAAAATCAGCCATTTCAGCTGACATGGCCGGGGTTGTCTTTCTTTCCGGAGGACAGGAACCTGATGAGGCCACTCGCCATCTAAATGAGATTGCCAAGCAAGAACCGCTGCCATTTGAGCTAGCCTTCTCGTATGGTCGGGCAATTCAGCAGCCTGTTCTCGATATCTGGGCTGGTGATGATGCAAATTTTCCGGCTGCTCGTGAGGAGCTGATAAAACGACTTCAGATCAATACACAGGCTGATAAAGGAGAGCTCACTGCTTAAACTGAAATAATTAATGACAGATAAAAAAGAAGAATCAATAATTGATGAATTAGAGACTTCTCCTGGAGAGGATGATCCAATTGGATACATTTCAAGATTTGAAAGAGGTATAGGTCATTTGATGCATGACATACCAGAGTCCGTACATGAAGTATTTCGAAGACATCGCCGAACAGCTTTTGAAAAGCACCCATTCTTTTTCTCAACGCTTGGTCTTCTTGGACTGGTTGCAACCTGGCAGGGATTTGATCATGTGATAGACCAGATAGACTACTTCAAGGAAAATCCAGGTACACTGCTAATAATCGGGCTTGCGATTCTTCTTTTTACCGGTCGACTGTATCGACAGCTTGATCGTTAGTTTGTTTGAAGGGTAATATAAAATGCTCTCAATGATTCTTTATGCTAAATAACGAAGAATATTCCACAGCAGGACTTGGTTCAATAATAGTAATTGTAATTCTTTTTTTGGGAGTACATGTAGGGTTGTCTTCTCTTGGGTTAGTTCCTACCGAGGTTAGTGAGTTCAACCAACAAGTAAAATATCAAATATTAAATATAACCAGTTTAAGTCGATTAACTTATGAACGACCGGTACGACCGATACTTCCAAATCCATCTGAGGAATTACTTGATAACAAGGAGGCTGGTGAAGCTCCACGAAATATAAAAATTGACTCTGTTGATATTGATGTAGACATCTCAACACCAAATGAGGTATCGGTATCTGCTTTAGACGCCGCCTTGCAGAGTGGGGCGGTGCATTATCCAGGGTCTGGAGGCGTTGGTGGCGATAGGCGCATGTTTTTATTTGGTCACTCTAGTCGATTGGCTGCCGTAATTAATGATTCTTACAGAGCCTTTAATGGTCTGGATGATGTCGAGATTGGTGATGAGATAACTGTGTCAGATGAAAATGGAAAAGAAGTGATATATGAAGTAACATCTGTGGAGATTGCAGATGCGTCAGATCGACTTGTATCACTTGTGTCAGGGCGAGGTAAGTTAACGCTCTCCACCTGTACTACCTTTGGTGCTAGAGAGAATAGAGTGGTGGTAGAAGCTGAGATTAAGGCAGGTGATTAATGCATCAGTTGACCGTGATATAATACAAACAATTAACCACACATATCTTATTTACATGAAATATAATAAAAAAATTCCAGCCTTAATAATAGCCATATCTTTCGTATTTACATTTGCCTTAGCTCCACAAATTACAGATGCGCAGTCTGCCCAAAATCAGTGTCAAGAGCCTGACTTTAGCATCTCTTCAAGCAATAGTGTACTAGCAATAGCGGGAAGCAACTTCTCTTATTTTGTAGTTTCTGATGGTGATGCATCATATCAATTAGACTCACCACTACCATCCGGGCTTCAGTACAGTAACGGGCAAATATCCGGAACTCCGACATCTCAGTCGGTCGGTGAGTACACACTTCAGTTCAGTGCTACCAACAGTTGTGGAACAACAACCGACTCAATAGTCCTGACAATTCTAAACAGTGACGGCACAATGTCAGCCACCACAAATGACAACACAATCGCTCAGGCAGAAGATGGAAGCGGTGATCAGTCAGCCGCAGCCGGAACGGTTGGTCTTAACGAAATTCCGGAAACCGGAATAGTCGCAGATACTGCATTAACAGTAGGATTTTATCTACTGGCCTTACTTCTAGTAGCTGTTTTATTCGGAAGGCGTCTACGTTTTGCTGTTTCTTCAGGAGGTGATGATGTCTCTGATATGAGTGTCATACCTTCATTCGAGAGTCGATACTCAAGCTTTTCATCACAAAAACGAACTGAATCCAGGAGCAGAAGTCGGCGTTTTGGTGATGGAATTCGTCGTTAGGTGTTAGTAATTAAGTTGGCTTACAAATATTATGTCTAGAAATGCATTAATAGGTCTCGGAGTCGTAGTTATAGCAATTGTTGTGGGTGGTGTGTTCTTAACCACAAACAATAAAGCACAAAATCCATCAGATGTTGGTGGTGTCTCTACATCTACCGAGTCATCATTTGTACCCAATCTAATCACTGCAGCGCATCAGTACAACAGTGAAGAAGGTGTTCACATTATTGCAGGAGAAGCAGAGATACCTACACCGTGTCATTTACTCACAACTGACGTAACTATCGCCGAATCAATGCCTGAGCAGGTCACAATTAACTTTGCTAGCCAGGTCGAGGATCCAGATCAGGTGTGTGCACAAGTTATCTCAACACAGAGATTTAAGGTGACTTTTGAAGCTTCTGAATCAGCAAGTATAAAAGCTACCTACAATGGTCAGGGTGTAGAGCTCAATCTGCAGGAAGTTGGGCCTGGAGAAAACCTTGAAGAGTTTGAAGTATACACAAAAGGATAAACTATGGAATCAATCATACAGGCTGACATTTTTTTCTTCGTCACAACTGTGGTTGTGCTTGTGATTGGAATTCTGCTTTCCATACTTCTCGTCTTTGCAATTAAATTAATTCGTGATATTTATATTATAATGGAAGTTGTTCGCGAAGAGGCTGTTCATGTACTGGATGATATTGACGAATTCCGACGTAATGTTAAACATAAAGCCGAGCGATTGAGTGGTCTTTTGGGTATTGTTACGACAGCTAGATTTATCCGTCGTGTACTGAAACCAAAAAAACAAGACACTGATGAGTAAGTTGCCTATTACAAACTACTAATATATATAATTTATGAGTGAAAATACAAACAAAGAGAAGGGCTCACATACTGGAATTGTTGCAGGGCTATCAGCCGCTCTAGCTGCCGGCGCGGTCTATTTTTATGGCCCTAATGGTAAGGAAAGACGCAAGAATCTTCGGGGCTGGATTCTTAAAACAAAAGGAGAAGTACTGGATAAATTGGAAGAGGCTGAATCTGTTACAAAAGACACATATGAAGAGATCGTTGATAAGGCGGTAGAAAAGTTCGCTACCGAACGAGCAAGAAAAGAGTCTGAGATCGAGATTATTCGAGATGAACTTAAGTCGAGCTGGGAGAATATTTCCGCCACTGTGGAGAAACATGGTGATGAGTTACGAACTGCAGCTGTGGACGAAATAAAAAAAAGGAGACAGAAAATTACGGATCGCATTGCATCAGACGAAAAATAAGGTAAAAAGGAGAGGCGACATTTAATTACCCGTATGATTATATACGATTAACTAATTTATTTCATATGCCTAATATTGATACGCGATGTCAAGAATTACTTGATGAGTACCAAGCATTACGTCGTCGACTTGAGGAAGATGATTTCACGAACCCTGATATTGACGATGCATCTCTTTCAGAAGAGGATGAAGAGGATCGCGAACGACTTGATGAAATTAAGGAAATTTTAGAAGATGAATGTGATATTGAATTACTCGATGATGGTGAGGCTGATATTGACCTTCCCGATCATGCCGATGGCTCCCCTAGTGAACCAATGGACTTTGATAAAGAGTAGTGATCAGTTTGAGTTACTAACTAACTTAACAAAAAATGGCTGGCATGGAGATAAATCATCTACACACAAGCGGAGTTACCGATGCGGATATGCAGACACATATTTCTCGTATTTCATCGTACAGAGACAATTTAAAGGAGATTCTAAAAGAAGATGGATACAATTCCCCTGAATCTACTCTGTCTCTAGTTACTGATAATGATTTAATCCCCTCCCTTGAAAGGGTGAAAGAATCCCTATCAGGAAATCAATTAACTGATGTCGTGGTGGTGGGGATGGGTGGATCGGCTCGAGGTAGTCGGGCGGTATATAATTTACTCTCATCTGAGACTAATATTGATCTACACACAATAGATACGCTGGACGCCTTTGGCATCAGTGATATTTTGTCACTATTACAGAAGAAAAAACCAGATATTGGTCAAATTGCGATATGTGTAATTAGCAAGTCTGGAAGAACGGTCGAAACTATTGCTAACGCAAATATCTTACTTAGAAAGCTGGGTGGTATTTTTTCTCCAGAGGCCGTCAGGGAACAGGTTGTCGTTGTAACTCAGCCAGGTAGCGAGTTGGAAAAGTTGGCGAAAAAATCTGATATTAAGATAGCAAGTATTCCTGAACAGATTAGTGGACGATTTAGTATATTCTCTGCTGCCGGATTACTGCCATTAATGTTGGCCGGCATTTCAGTCCAAAAGCTTGTAGAAGGGGCTGAGTCTCTTCGCACAGCCTGTTTATCCGGCCGGCCGACAAGTGACCCAGCAGCAGCACTTGCGTCTATTCTGTACACACATACGCAGGACGGGAAGCGTATTCTTAATCACTACTTCTTTACTCCACGAGCAGAGGGCTTTGGTAGCTGGATACGACAGCTGTATGCAGAAAGTACTGGAAAGCAAAAGAATCGTCGGGGAGAGCCAGTATTTTCTGGAATATACCCTGTAACCAGCATCGCTCCACGTGACCTGCATGCTGACTTCCAGCTTCAGCTCGGTGGGCCTAAGAACTTCTTTACAATATTTGTACGTGAAAAGTCATCGTTTGGGGATCTTAATGAAATAATTACTGATGAAGGCTTGCTGGTTGATAGCCTATCTCATCTCAAAAATCATACATCAAGTGATCTTTACAATGCATTAGGGGACGCAACAGTAGAGTCGTTTAGAAAAAATGACAGACCATTTGTTGATATTCGTATTGAGAACTTTGACACAAGAACAATTGGACAACTCCTGATGCTTGAGCAGTTAATTGTTATGTACCTTGGGCATCTTCTGAATATCAATACCTTTAATCAGCCGGAAGTTGAAACGTATAAGGATATTGCCCGTGCTAAGATGGAAAAGAATTAAGCTATGTATATCCTTATTGATATTGGTGGAACAAAGACACGCATCGCCCAAAGCGATGACATGAATGGTGAAGTTGAAATTGTGAAAAAGATTTCTACCCCTGGAACGATACATGAAGGTATGGAACAGGTGATAGATATTATTCAAGGTCTTGATGGGTCTGTTAAAGGCGTGGCTATCGGTGTGGCTGGAGTTATAGATATGAAAGAAAAGAAGATGCTTCGATCCCCGAATCTATCTGGCTGGACAGACACATCTTTTGCATTCTTTTTTAAGGATATTTGTCCTGAAGAAAATGTTTACATAGCTAATGACACTGCCTTTGGTGCGCTTGGTGAATCTTGGCAAGGTGCCGGGAAGTCTACTGGTATCACTGCCTATCTTACGATTGGTACCGGAGTTGGTGGCTGTCGTATCGTCGACGGCAAGATTGACGCAGCTCGGTTTGGGTTTGAACCCGGACATCAGATTATGGATATCAGCGACTTTATTTCACTTGGTGAATCTATACCTGATGAAGGTCATATCCCGGGGCATCTCGAGTATTATTTATCTGGTCATAATATTGAAGATAGAACGGGGCAGAACGCTGTAGACGTAAAGGATGAGAAGCTGTGGAGTGAGTTTCAGGATCGTCTGGTCGCTGCACTGAACAACGTGATAGTTATGTGGGCACCAGACGTTATTGTGCTCGGAGGCTCAATGATTATCCGTAATGAATTCTTGTCCTTTGCCTATATGCAGAAGGCTTTAGAAAGAAAGGTGAAGATACTACCAGAGGTACCAACGCTGCAACGTGCAATTCTTCAGGATGATGTTGGTCTGGTTGGTGCGCGTGAGTATCTTCGGCAGCAGCTAAGTTAATTTCTATTACAAAATAAGGCTAAGAACAAGATTGCTTTATAGCAAGGTTACTTATATATATGTCTCAGAAATTTAAATTACAATCAGAATTTGAACCAGCTGGCGATCAACCTGCTGCAATCAGAGACCTCACAAACGGACTTGCGTCCGGTAAAGAGGATCTTACTCTACTTGGTGTTACTGGTTCTGGTAAGACGTTTACGGTTGCTAATGTGATTGAGACCATTGATAAACCAACACTTGTCATTGCTCACAATAAGACGCTGGCAGCACAGTTGACACAGGAGTACCGAGACTTCTTTCCGGATGCAGCTGTGCATTACTTTGTATCATACTACGACTACTACCAGCCGGAAGCTTATGTGTCTGGAAGTGATACGTATATTGAGAAGGAGGCACAAATCAATGAGGAGATTGATCGTCTGCGGCACGCCTCGACACAAGCCCTTCTTACACAGGAGGATGTCATTATCGTTGCTTCAGTGTCATGTATTTATGGCTTGGGTTCACCTGAACGATATCAAGAGATAAATCAACGAATGGAGGTTGGTATGAAGCTTGGTCGACAGGAGTTTGCGCGCCTGCTTGTTGACATGCACTTCAGAAGAAATGATACAGCTCCAAAGCCAGGAACATTTCGTGCTGTAGGCAACAACATAGAAGTGGTACCGGTGAATGAAGAGGTAATGTACCGGATTGAGTTTATGGCTGGAAAAATTGCTCACATAGATAAGATAAATATTACGACCAGGGAAATTATTTCACCTGTAGAGAATTTCTTTCTTTTTCCTGCAGAGCACTTTGTATCCACCGAAGACGAGATAATCAGAGCCACAGAATCAATTGAAGAAGAGCTTGAAAATCAGCTCGAGAAAATGAATGATGCTGGAAAATTACTTGAAGCAGATAGATTAAAGCGCAGAACACGGCATGATCTAGCACTAATTCGAGAGGTTGGATACTGCAATGGTATTGAAAACTACGCTCGTCATTTTTCTGGAAAAACCCCTGGTGCACCGCCTGATACATTACTTTCATACTTTCCACATAAGAAGAATGGTGATCCTGACTTTCTTACAGTGATCGATGAGTCTCATGTTACGGTTCCTCAAATTGGCGGCATGTACGCAGGAGACAGAGCTCGAAAAGAAAATCTGGTTGAGCATGGGTTTCGTCTTCCAAGTGCGATGGATAACCGCCCGCTTAAATTTACCGAGTTTGAAGAACGGATAGGGCAGACGATTTATACGACTGCTACTCCTGGTAAATACGAGCTTAAAAAGTGCTGCCCGGATCGTGATATCGAGTCCGGAGAAGGGTTTGATAATTGCCCAGCTGTCGTAGAGCAAATTATTCGCCCGACAGGCTTAATTGATCCCGAAATAGATGTTCGTCCGGTTGTTGCAAAGCCTGATGATGATTATCCGGGGCAGGTAAAGGATATTATTACTGAATCTAAAAAAGTTATTGAAAATGGTCAGCGCATTATAATCACCACGCTTACAAAGAAGATGGCAGAAGATCTTGATGCGTATCTTGAAGAAGCAGATATAAAATCAGCCTATCTGCATAGTGAAATTGATACTATGGAACGAATCAAGATACTACGCAGCTTCAGAAGCGGTGATTTTGATATTGTTGTAGGTGTAAACCTTCTACGTGAAGGACTTGACCTACCAGAAGTATCATTGATAGGAATATTGGATGCAGACAAAGAAGGATTTCTTCGTAGTGAAACTTCTTTAATCCAGACTATGGGCCGTGCGGCTCGTAACGTTGATGGGCGTGTGATTCTTTATGCAGACAAGATTACAGGATCTATGGAAAGAGCGATGAGCGAAACAGAGCGACGTCGCGAAATACAGCTTGCCTACAACAAAAAACACAATATTACACCGAAGACTATTGAGAAAAAAGTAGGTTCGATTACTGATGACATGCTGACTGAGCATGACAAAACAGTGGACTCAATGATTAAAATTGACAAAAAAGCATTTGATAAGGACCCTGAAGCGGTAATAACTAAGAAGCGTCAGGAAATGAATGATGCTGTGAAGGAGCTTGATTTTGAAACAGCCGCCTTAATTAGGGATGAAATAGCAACACTGCAACGAATGATGAAGGAGGAAGAAAAGTAAACATACCACTTTATTTCTTTGTCTTTAGGACTTTGACTACGGTACAATGAATAGTAGATTTGGCAATTAATCCAGGTTTTTAATATCGTGGAAACAGATCTCCATAACAATTCACAGAACTCTGACCTTGCGGAAGATTTGCATAATTTAGAGGCATACATGGAGGAATTTACCTCTTTTCTGCCTCTTGCTGTTTGTATAATAAATTCAAATGAAGTTATTGTAGAGGTTAACGAAGCCTTTACTCGTGTAAGTCATTTTTCTCAGAATGAATCTACGGGAAAGCTGCTGTCGGATTACTTTATAGAGAAAGATCAGCTCAATATCTTGTTGGAACTGGTCGACAAAATGCCTGGTGGTGGAGCAGAGGAGAAGCAGTTAACAATGAAAACCAAGGATGCTAAGACAAAGAAGGTCGTAGTTACTGTTGGACCACGGCGTGACACTAGTAATGAACTTACCGGCTACTACGTTGGTATATCACCAGTGTTAATTGATCCTCCAGCTGCTCCAGACAAGACCAAGAAGATTGACGTTGAAAGTAAGCAGCAGTCAAACGATGGTGATGTCCCTGATGTGACCTGCGTCGGTACCGCAGCTTATGAGCACCAGAAAACACTAGCTATTATCGACGGTATGCGCAACGGTTTGCTTGTAATAGATGATGAGGGGAGAATCGATACAATAAATGCTCATGCTGCTGATGTCTTGTCCGTTGATCGGTCAAAGATATGCGGTGAATCAATTGATTCTCTTAGCGACCGAACAGAGCTTAGTGAGCTACTGACACTGATTAATGCAAATCCAGGAGAGCCTAAAAAAATAAAGATAGACAAGCAGACTTTTGAGGTTGATGTAGAGGTTGCTCAGACAGAAGATGGTAAAAACTACACCCTGGTGATGCTTCATGATATTACGAAGGATGAATTTATTGAGGACATGAAACTAACCTTTGTTACTGTAGCTGCTCATCAGATAAGAACGCCATTATCATCTATTCGTTGGTCGTTAGAGATACTGGCAAGTCAAATAAAAGATGAAGAGCAGAAGAAGATTGCTCAACGCGGGTATAGAAGTACTCAAAATATGCTTGAAATTGTAAATGCGTTGCTTAATCTTGATCGACTACAGTCAGGGCAAGATGGATATAACTTTGAGCCCATAGATATAGTTGCTATGATAGACGAGTATGCGGACGAGGCTCGAGCAAATAAGCGTATCATTGAGCAGGCTGACATCATTTTTAATCCGCCACAAGGATCATTACCAAAAGTTAAGGCGGATAAAGAAAAACTGAAGATTGTTATTCGTAATCTTATAGACAATGCGTTGAAGTACACTCCTGCTGATGGTACCGTTAATATAGACGCATCTGTCCATGTTACCAATGATTACGGCAGTGATATGGTTCAGATACAGATCGCAGATGATGGAATTGGAATTCCACCGGATTCACAAGATAAAATCTTCTCTAAGTTTTACCGTGCAGATAATGCTACAAAGGTTAAAACTGACGGAACTGGTATCGGATTATATATATCAAAACAGATTATTGATGAGCATGATGGTACAATATGGTTCGAATCAAAAGAAGGAGAAGGGACTACGTTTTATATACAGTTACCAATTGCACAAATACAAGATTAAAATATAATTACACCATCATGGATAACCAACACACATTACTACTAGTTGAAGACGACAGCTTTCTTATTGAGATACTTGTTAAGAAATTCAAGGCAGCTGATTTTAGAGTGGTTCACGCTGGTGACGGCAAAGAAGCTTTGCGCAAGGCACATGATGAGGAACCAGACATTATTATGCTTGATATTATTCTTCCGGGAATGAACGGGTTTGAAATACTTGAAAAGCTGAAAAGTGACGAAACGGTTGCTGACATTCCTGTTGCTTTTCTGTCAAATCTTGGTCAGAAGGAAGATGTTGAAAAAGGAAAGAAGTTAGGCGCAGTTGATTTTATCGTTAAGGCAAACCATTCACTAGATGAGATTGTTAAGAGAACAGGTGAGCTTATTGAAAAGCACGGTGTAAAAAACTAATAAACTTTTTTAAATTCTAAAATTTTTCTAGTGCTACTACATAGCACTACTGTGTGCTATATTTCTGCATGCGGCGTATAAGTATTTCTATAAATAAATGAACAATCAAATTAAAATTGTTGGAGCTCGAACGCATAACCTCAAGGATATTGATGTAGAGATTCCTCGTGGAGAAATGGTTGCTATAACTGGTGTATCTGGATCAGGTAAATCATCACTAGCTTTTGATACTATTTTTGCGGAGGGGCAGCGACGGTACGTTGAGTCACTTTCTTCATATGCTCGGCAGTTCCTTGATCGTATGCAGCGCCCGGATGTGGATGAAATTATTGGTCTTTCACCAGCAATTTCAATTGATCAGTCATCACGATCAAACAACCCTCGCTCAACCGTAGCAACTATTACCGAGACGTATGATTATCTACGTATTCTGTTTGCTCGTGTTGGAACTCCACACTGTCTTGAGTGTGAACGTCCAATTGAAAAATTATCATCTGAGGAGATTCAGCGACTTATTCAGGACAAGGTAAAGAAGAAAAAAAAAGAGGCAAACAGCCCCGATGATCTGGCGGTGTATATTTATGCACCAATCATACGTGGACGAAAAGGTGAGTACTACCAGCTGCTATATGACCTTCTTGAGAGAGGATACAGTCAGGTCCTGATTGATGGCGAGACAAAACGTCTTCGTGAACAGATTGTTCTAGAAAAGCACAGTACACACGATATTGATGTGCTTGTAGACGCTATTTCACTTAGTGACTTTACGAAATCCGCCGATGATGTACGCGACCGTCTATCTGAAGCTGTGGAGCGTTCCTTGAATGAGGCGGATGGGCTGGTGCGTGTCTGGATCGGTGATCCTGTAAAGGATGGAAAGGGTGCAAAAGATAATAATAATGAAGAGGGGCGAAATACCAGAGGAGATCTAATGTCATCTCAGTTCACCTGCCCGTATGATGGATACTCCTTCCCAGAAGTAGAGCCTCGACTTTTTTCCTTTAACTCACCGTATGGTGCTTGCCCAACATGTAACGGTCTTGGTACGACTGAGTTTCGAGGCAGCAAACCATGTCCGGACTGTGAGGGTGCCCGTCTTCGTGAAGCAGCTAGAAATGTATTTCTTACAGCTGATGGTGAAAAGATAAATATATCTGATTTTGTTGCTCTGACAGTCGAAGGTGCTCTAGAATGGTATGGAGGCTTCAAGATATCTGGTGCCAAGCAAAAAATCGTCGATGTTGTTTCCCGAGAAATAGCGGACAGATTGTCTTTTATGGTTGATGTAGGTGTTGAGTATCTAACGCTTGATCGACGGGCAAATACTCTGTCAGGTGGTGAGGCACAGCGGATTCGGCTGGCTAGCCAGCTGGGAAGTAAGCTTGTCGGTGCTTTGTATGTATTAGATGAGCCAACCATCGGACTTCATTCACGAGATACTGATCGATTAGTTAAAACGTTGCAGAATCTTCGAGATATCGGTAACTCAGTACTGGTTGTTGAGCACGACCGACAGACAATAGAGGCATCAGATCATCTGCTAGACCTCGGGCCTCGGGCTGGTGTTCACGGAGGTGAGGTGATGGCAAATGGACCAGTAAAAAAACTCATGAAGGATGACAAGGCAGCCAAAAAGTCCCTAACATTGCAGTATTTACAGGGCAAAACGGTAACACCGTATCCCGAAGAGCGTCGTAAGGAGAATAGTGGCCACCTGCGTATCAAGAAGGGGAAACGACACAATATAAAAGATCTTAATGTTGAGCTACCTCTAGGACGCTTGATTGCCTTGAGTGGTGTGTCCGGATCAGGTAAATCATCATTTTTATACGATATTCTATACAAAAATCTCAAGCGCATCTACCATGATCGAACAGCAGCTCAGGATCCGATTAATTGTAAGGAGTTTTCTGGTACCGAGTATTTGGCTCGAGTAGTGATGATTGATCAGTCACCAATCGGGCGTTCAAGTCGCTCAAACCCGGCTACATACACTAGTGCATTTGATTACATTCGTGACCTATTTGCCGAGACCAAGCAGGCAAAGGTGCGTGGATTCACCAAGAGTCGCTTTTCCTTTAATACATCCGGCGGTCGCTGTGAGGCCTGTAAAGGTAAAGGTGAGCAGAAGATTGAGATGCACTTCCTGCCAACAGTTCACGTTCCTTGTGAGGTCTGTAACGGCCGTCGATTTACCGAGGATACGTTGGATATTAAATACAAAGGCAAGAATATTTTTGAGGTACTTTCCATGACAATCGAGGAGGCGAGTGAGTTCTTCGATGACATACCACCAATCGCCGACCGTCTAGAGACGCTTGAGCGTGTTGGACTTTCGTATCTAGAGTTAGGTCAGCCATCTACCACGCTATCTGGTGGTGAGGCACAGCGTATCAAGATTGCTTCTGAGCTGTACCGGCGACATACGAAGAAGACTATCTATCTACTAGACGAACCAACTGTTGGTTTGCACTATGATGATGTGAGGCAGCTAACCGAGATTTTGCAGGAGCTGGTTGATAAAGGAAACACGGTAATGGTTATTGAACATAACCTGGATATTATTAAAAATGCTGACTACGTGATTGATATGGGGCCTGGAGGTGGAGAGCATGGTGGTAAGATTGTTGCAAAAGGAACCCCAGAACAGATTGTAAAAAATGATGACTCAGTGACGGGGGAGTACCTGAAAGAAGTTCTTTAGAGCACTTCTTTGGAGATAAGAGATGGGATGTATGATAATAAATTAAAAATCCGGTAAGTGTTGTGTAACTTACCGGATTTTTTTGAATTATGTTACACCTTACTTCTTATACACCTTCTCTATAGTGAATTTGGCGAGAAGGTAAACTGTTAGTGCCACGCCAAGATGTGACCAGAACGAGAAAAACATAAAGGAACCTTTTTCGCTGTACATTGCCTGAAGCATGTTTGAAATCTGCCTTTGTTCCCCTAACTCAGGACTGAATATAGGGAAGAGAAGTAATTGATTAGCAATAAAAAATGCAATTACCCCTATAATAACTGCGGACATTTTCGGTTTTTCAGCTATGAATTCTGATATATTATCCAGAACATCTTTGCTTACTTGGGTCAGTCTTTGAATTAACTTCTTTACTTTATCGATATTTGAGTTACCTTCGTTATTTTTAGTCATGGGTCCTATTTCAAATGAACGGTTTCTACTGTATGTAATATACAACATCAAATACTTGTGTCAAGTAGTAAAACCAACTAACCTAAAAGATTAGCTGGTTTGAAATATTGAGTGAAAGTTTTAGTTCTATTTAGATAATACATTTATATATTTATTTGTATATATATGAGATACTTATAATCAGTCTAATTATCCTGTATTGTGAAGATGTTTTATGACTAATATACAGGAACAAATTAAGGATCTGCCTGATACACCTGGTGTGTATTTCTTCAAGGCAGATGATGAGATTCTGTATATTGGTAAGGCAACCTCACTTAGAGACAGGGTTCGTAGCTACACAAATAGTGACTTAGCAAAGACACGCAGCCCAATAATACAGAAGATGGTTGAGATAGCCGAGACGGTGGAGCATGAAGAAACTGGTTCTGTCTTAGAAGCGTTGATACTGGAACGTAATCTTATAAAACGACACCAACCCCCATACAACACGCGCGAGAAGGATAATAAATCATATAGCTATATCATATTTACAAATGAAGATTTTCCGCAGGTACGAATAGTGCGCGGCAGGGAACTGGCTTCAACCATCGATCCTGATGAGGTGATGAGTTCTTTTGGCCCGTATCCAAACCGTCGGCAACTGGATACGGCTCTGAAAATTATTCGTAAGATTTTCCCGTATCGTGGGCGTAAATGCACGTCGGTGTCAGAGAAAGGAAATAAGAAGCCCTGTTTTTCATACCAGATTGGACTCTGTCCAGGTGTTTGTACAGGCGAGTGCTCAAAAAGAGAGTACGATAACATTATTAAGAATCTACAGCTTTTTCTTGAAGGTAAGACTGGTGAACTTCGCGAGAAACTAGAGGATGATATGCATCAGGCGGCAGAAGAGGAAAAGTTTGAACGAGCTCAGCATATAAAAGGCCAGCTGTTCTCGCTTGACCATATTGATGATGTGGCACTCATTGAGGAGGATAATGTAAGCGGAGATTCTGCTGACCTGCGACTTGAGGGGTATGATATCGCACATTTAGCTGGAAGTGACATGGTGGGTGTCATGGTAGTGCTTGAGGAGGGATATGCAAAGAAGAGTGACTACCGAAAATTTAATATAAAATCTGTAGATGATGCCAATGACCCAGCCAGCTTGGCAGAAGTTATTCGACGTCGACTGAAACACACCGAGTGGCCGTATCCAGACGTATTTGTGATAGATGGTGGCAAGGCACAACGAAACGCTGTGATGGCGGAATTAACGGTTGCTGACGTCGATATTCCGGTAGTATCGGTGGTAAAAGATGATAGACATAAACCCAAAGCAATTCTCGGGCCGAAAAGTATTATTCATGAGCATGGAAAGGAGATCAAGATTGTGAACTCGGAATCACATCGCTTTGCACAAAGCTTTCATAAGCAAAAAAGACGCAAGAGATTTCTTGAATAGATTAGTATCAGGGTAATTTCTATATTAAAAAGCCCCAGACGACATGAAATGTCGAATGAGGCTTTAGTTTATTCTAGCGGAGGAACTAGAGGATTTGATTATTTGTGAGTTACAACTGTTATGAACTCATAGTTTATAGTATTTGCCATTTTGGCATTCTGCTGTCCAGTAATCTGAATCCTCCAGCAGAACCATAAGGTACCATTCGTGTCTTCGGTAGAGAAGTACACATCATCCGGTCCTGCAGGCTTACTATCATCTATCTCATCACCATGAACCACCTTGACTCCAGCGATGTCTTTAGCGTGGCCAGCAAAATTGCTAGCATCAACCGTGACTGTTGCTGTTGTCCAGCCATCTACTCCTGGCTTGTCCAGGAAGATAGGTGTGCGGAAGGCGTCAGATTTATCTGATTTGTAGTAGATCTCGAGGAAAAAATTCTCGGTATCCACCTGGTCAGAATCAAGTCTAAACTTGATCTTAATCTTTACGCCTCCATATGGATCCTTGTCGGTTCGGATTGGTCGCACTTCACCATATGTAAGGAGGTCATCGATGGGTCTGTTTTGATGATCACTAACCCAGACGTCTCGATTACCGCCAAAGGTGATCTTGTGCTTGTACTCATCGCTGAGTAAGACTTCAACCGTAACCTCTTGAGTGGATGTATCTGTGGCACCATCATCATCAGTCAGCGTAAGTGTTACTGAGTAAGTGCCTTCTTCGTCGTAGGGATGGTTAGGAGTAATTCCCGAACCAGTAGTCCCG
>Ga0306901_1000066_pt1 | contig 57247 bp, 55 predicted proteins | sample AntRauMFilla3767_FD_190431 | JGI IMG/M metagenome (GOLD analysis project Ga0306901, IMG submission 190431) | Saline lake microbial communities from Rauer Islands, Antarctica - Metagenome Filla 3 #767 (v2) (version 2) | ecosystem: Environmental > Aquatic > Non-marine Saline and Alkaline > Saline ... | reverse complement strand
CAACCCGTCCTACATTTCTGCCTTGCATGTCGGGCAGGGCAGGCCTACACCAAAACTTCTGCAGACAAGTTGCCCGATCTTACATATCCAGAGAGCTATGCCACGTTCTTTTGCCCTTTTGATAGCCTCTTTATCAAATAAATTCATCGATGTGTAAGTTTTTCGCCCGGAAAAACAACCTATAGAGAAATTAATCTAAAAGGTTGTATGATGAACTATCTTAAAACAATTCCATTTGTTCTTTTTCTCTTTGTATTTGTGCCCTATTGCAGTGCGCAAACCGAGCAGCTTCATTCCTATCTTGAAGTCATTCACGCTAAAAAGCATTTCAACGGAGAACTTTTAGTAGCCAAAGGCGACCGTATTCTTTTCCATGAGGCCATCGGTTTGGCATCTATTGAACATAATGTAGCGATGGAAACCGATGCCGTGTATCGCATAGCTTCCATCACCAAATCATTTACCGGCACGCTCATAGCTATGGCGGAGCAAGAAAAAAAGCTACGCTACAGCGACAAAGCCATTCGGTATATTCCGGGACTGTCAGATAAGTTCAAAGATATCAGCATTCACCAGCTCTTAACACACACGTCCGGGCTCCCGCATAATGAGGGCATCAAGGATTATTGGCTCACCAAATCAAAGCTACAGATGACCACCGAACAGGTCATTAATGAAATAAACGCCGTAGACTTACTCTTTGAACCGGGCAGCGAAGCACATTATTCCAGTCCGGGATACTATCTTTTAGCCGTAATTCTTGAAACGGTGTATGATGATGACTATCAACGTATTGTAGAAAGCAAGATTTTGAATCCCCTCGATATGGATGAAACGGGCACCGCTAATACGCTTGCCATCATACCCAAGATGGCCGCCGGCTATCACCTTATGACCGACGACAGCCTGGTGGTGGCACCCTACCGAAATTACTCGATGTTAAAAGGAGCCGGCGACATGGTTTCTACCGCATCGGATTTGTTGATATGGAGCAACAGCTTTTTTATGAATTCGCTTTTGGGAGAGGAAACAAAAGCCGTCATGTTCAATCCCGACAAAACAACTCACTCAGACGAAAAAAGGCACGGCTACGGATGGTTCATAAATACCAAAAAACCGAAAAAATATTATCGCGGGGGCGGCACCTGGGGATATTCTTCCTACCTTGTGCTCTATCCCGAGGATAAAATCAGTATTATAATATTGAGCAATATTTCTTTTTTACCTACCGAAGCTATAGCCGCCGATGTTGAAAAAATCGTGTATGGCTTGCCTTTTACCATGCCGGTGATACAAAATGCGATTCCTAAATCTGAAGTTAATGTAGGATTATATGCCGGTAATTTTTTATCGGATTCGAATAATATGATCCTGCGTATTGTTCAAACCAAAATAGGTTTATTTGCAAAATTAGGTGACAATCCGGCTTTTCAAATTTATCCCAACGGCAAGCATCAATTTTTTGGCAAAAAGGTTGATATTACATTCTCATTTAAAATTAAGGACGGCCTTGTGCAAAGCTTGAAAGCCGAGGGCGTGGGCCGAACTTTTCATTTTAAAAAAACGGATTGATGAAAGACGTTTTTCTAACTATGGTTGATACGCATCAGGCCATTATTCATAAAATATGCCGGATATACCGCGATACCCACGAAGACCAGGAAGACCTTTTCCAGGAAATCATATATCAACTGTGGAAGGCTTTTCCGGATTTCAGAAATGAATCAAAAGTAAGCACCTGGATGTACCGCATTGCACTCAATACGGCCCTTGCAGCATTTAGAAAAAACAGGATTGCGCTGGATTTTAAAGCGACCATTTCCGAAGAATTTCATCCGGTTGACAGCGACGGGCTATCCGAAAATGAAGAGCAGATGTTTGCAGCCATTCGAAAACTGACACCTGCAGAAAAAGCGATCATATCCTTGTGTCTGGAAGATTATTCGTACCGAGAAATAGCCCAAATTACAGGCATCAGCGAAAACTATGCGGGCGTTCGCATTCACCGCATTAAGGACAAACTTAAAACTATTTTAACCAACTGACACTATGGAATTTGACCAACTTAAATCGAGCTGGCAGCAATCCAGTCAACCTGTAAAAAACAAGAGTGAATTGGAGATGATGACGAAAATAAGCCGGCATCCCGTACTAAAAAAACTGCGTCTTAAATTTGTTATTGAAGCCTCATTGCTCTTTATTTTTTTGGTCTTCTATAATGATGGATTTGACGGAGCAGAAAAGCCGCTTTGGGCCAACATTGTACTTATTGCCGGCGCCCTGTTATTTATCGGCAATGATGTGGCAGGGTATTTTATGTTTCAAAAGCCGGTGATGGGAAAAGATATCGGCACTTCGCTAAAAAAATTCAGCCGTAACTTAAAACGCCTTGCTATTTCTTCGGTAAGCAGCGCTTTTTTATTCGGTTGTGCGATGATTATATTTTTCAGTACCGTAATAGATTTCACCCCAATTAAACTGACCTTAATGGCGGGCATGTTTCTGGCAATGATGGTTGGTCTCTATTTATCCTACAAAAATTGGAGCCGGCGCATTGGTGACCTGAATGGAGTTATAGAGCAATTGAACGGCTAATTAAGCCACCGAACTGATATTTATTGATCTGATGTCCGGCTTAATAATTCCTGCAACTGAGGCTTTGTGATCAATGAATCTCCCCCTGCTATCACACCGTGAATATCTTTGGTATTTTCAATTTTCTGTAAGGGATTTGTATTTAAAATCACCAGATCTGCTACAAAACCTTCTTTAATTTTTCCATAGCGGTCGGCGACGCCAAAAAATTCCGGCCCGTTAATGACCGATGTTACAAGCGCTTCGGCCGGGGTGAGTCCCGCTTCTACCAGTTCCTGCAATTCTTTATGGAGTGACAGGCCCGGATATACAAATGAGTTGAACGGGCCGCTGTCTGATCCGGCCAGTATGGCAACCCCGGCTTGGTGAAGGTCGGGAATCATGCGTACAAATTGCTGGCGCAATGCTTCCCGTCGTTTTTGACCAGCTTCACTGCTGCGCTTAGCTGATTGTAGGCGACCTTGGTACGTTTCTTGAATGCCCGGGCCAATGTAATTTAAATATTCGTCTGCGCTGTGATCGACTGTTTTTAAATTTGCCAACGTCCCTCCGATATGCAAAGTAGGTACGACGGCCGTGCCTACTTCGGCCATTTGTTCATACGTTTTATTCGCCTGTTCAAGACTATAGGTAGCAACAACTTCCGACAAGGCTCCCCAAAAACCGTAATCGCCATTTTTTACCGCTGCCGTAATTTCGTCTTCCCGGGTTGATGAACCCTTCAGCACATAATACATATGTTCGGTGGCGTCCAATCCCGCCGCAACCGCATTATTGAAGTCAACCGTAAACGGCATGTGCCCGGTTACCGGCAAGCCGCGTTTTTCGGCTTCTTTTATAGCGGCCAGATATACCTCCGCTGAAATGGTGCTGTCGTACAGCTTTACGTAATCAACATTCAGCGATTCCAGCGAGTCAAAAGCAGCGGATACCTCTTGGGGTGATGAGATTTCAATCGATCCGGCCCACCGCGCATCGGGGCCGTCAAGTTTGGGGCCCGAAGTAAAGATTTGGGGACCCAACAATTCACCGTTTCCAATCTGTGTTTTCCAGTCAAGAACCGACGCCGTCAAATCTCCTCCCGCATCACGAACGGTGGTAACCCCGTTGGCAATAAATAAATTAAGCAGGTGTTTATTTTCGTTGATTAGTTTGGAGCCTCCTCTGAAATGAACGTGCATATCCCATAATCCGGGAATAACATATTTCCCTTCGGCATTGATTTCGTTCTCCGCTTCAATGTTTTCATTCGCATCATAGACACCCTTAATCTCCCCATCGGTTATTGCAATCGTTTTATTTTTAATGATTTCATCTGCTTCCACATCAACAATATGAGCGCCGCGTATAGCTATATCGGCTGAATGTTGCGTACTGCATGCGGCAAAAATCAGTGCTAAAAAAAAGAACGAAATATTTTTGAGCTGAATATTCATGTTATCACAAAGTAATTGGACGAATTTGTATTAGAATAGCGTACCTAATTCTTCTCAGAATTGACAGTAGTATCATCATATTTAAAATATTTTTGCAATGGTGGAGGTTTATCAATTCATATCAAATAGATTTGAGTGTACGTCGGGTTGCCAACCCGACGATTATTTGGGACGGGTTAACAACCCGTCCTACAAGTTTTGTATTATTATCGGGCGAATATCCTATCTTAGTTCAGCTAAATGTATCAACAAATTCAGATTTGCAGTAACTATAAGACCATTCTTCCCATCTTTCCACTAAACCTGCTTTTACCGGATTATGCAGCGTATATCGAATCGTATTTTCAAGTTCATCCTGATCCCTGATGACCCGATCATAACTTTCCGATTGCCAGAAGGCGCCGGCTCGGTTCAAGACTTTGTTACATTCTAAGGCCGTGTAAGATTTTATACTATGTAAAATTTTAGTAATGGAATAAACATCATTCAACTCATTTATCTCTTCATTATCACCAAGATGTTTGAATACTACATGTACATGATTCGGCATCACACAATACGCATATAAATCATACGCCTTGCTATCATAAAAATGTAGGCTATTCTGAACCACCCCGGCTACATTTTTCTCCTTCAGCCATGTTGGCCCCGAACCAGCTTGATCCAGAAGGCCTTCATATTTCTTAAATATTTGCCCCTGAATTTCATCTTTTATTTTGGAATCATCTTGCTTTTCAAGCTGTTTACGATAGGATTTCAGCTTATTTACTGCCTCGACGGGCAAAGATTCGGCAAGCCGAAAGGGGATAAAGAATTCGGCTCCTTCGGGCTGCCAGTGTGGTAAATGTCGCTTATAATATTCCACAATTGTAGGACGGGCATCCTGCCCGTCAGTTGATTAAGTACAAAATAGCAATGGTTCTTCTCTTTGGTCGGACAAGATGCCCGACCTACTTTTGTATTTAAAATACATAGCCCGTTGCACTTCGGCTTGTTATTGAGTCGTTACATGGCAATTAATCTGCCAGTCCACTCTTCATCAATTCATCTTGCAAGGCCGGCCTGTTGGCATACCTGGTTTTCAGAATTTGCAATATTTCGTTTGCTACGCGGCTTCCACCCAAAGCCTTCATCCGCTGCAAAATTGCGCAAGCGTCTTTATAATATTTTCGGCCGGTGTTGTTTTCCATATACTGCAGCAAGGCATCTTTATAAAGCGCCATCAGTTCATCCAAATAATGATCTTTCAGCCACGAATCATAGTGCTGCAGCGTTGGCAAGCTCGGATTGCTCTTAACATATTCAAAAAGCTCATCCCAGCGTTTTTCTTCAATACAAATGGAGGGAATTAAAGCCGAATATCTCCATTTACCAGTTTGTTGAGTTTGCAATAGCTCATCTGTTTTTTCGGGCCATTCCTTTTTGCCGTACAATTCTTTCAGGCTTTTGTACCACTCCATTTTACCTGTACGCAACAGCAACTTTTCCGTAATAGCCCGCTGCTTTTCGATATTTTCTTCCTTTTTTGCCACTTTAAGCAGCCATTCCATCCACTGGCTATCAAGCCCCGGCTTGGAAGTGAACTGCTGCAGGGCTTCTCTGCTGTAGGCTTCTACACTCTCATAATTCTTTTGCTGCCACACGTGTTCAATCAACCGCTCCATGATATTGGATAGATCGCGGTTCTCTTCCATAAACGCAAGGCGCTTCTTTTCCCTGCCGGCCGCTTTGTATAGATCCAATAGCTGTTCGGCATGCCGCTCTTGATTATATCCGAAGATGAAATCCGAATCGGCATCTTCTCTGCTTTGGCTGAGCTGTTTACTGAGCACATCTTCTATTTTGTCAAATTCTTCTGATGAACGTGCCAATTCAATAGCTAAATCTAAAAATCGGCGGCCAAAATCCCATCCCGAATATCGCTCATCTTTAAATTGTTGCAGGCAATCTTTCAAAAAGGCCCTTCGGGTTGATTCATCCAGTTTTTGCCCGGCGGCATCCTCCAGTAGCTCAAATGATCGTTCAACAAGATATCCAACCTGCCCATCCGAATCATCAATGTATTGAAAAGCGGGCACTACCTCCTCGATGATCACCTGGCAGGCAGTAATACCCGAGGAGACCTGCCCTTGGTTCAATTTTCGCTCACACCCGGATAGCAGTTCACGGATCCCTTCCAGGTATCGATAGGCTTCTCTCCCATAGAGGATGGAACGCCGGCTTTTTTGTTTGGCCGGCTTCAGTATTCGTTTTACCTGCCTGCGGTAGTCGGCCTTCGTTTGAGGAGGATCCGGATCTGCGAAACGCGCTATAAACACGGATCTATGATACCGGTCATCTTCCAGAATTTCTTGCAGAAAATTACGTATTTGCCCGGGCTCCAGTTGATCCATTTTTTCTTCGATCTGTTCTGCAACGGTCTTGCGCCCGGTAGTCTTTCGCTGTGTTTTCTTATTGGGTTTTGCTGTTCTGTTCGTTTCGTGTTCGTCCGGCTCGGGCTCAATATTTTGGAGCTTCATGCGCAGGGAGTAGCAGACAGCCGTCTGGTGTTTGCAAATGGGGCCATAATCATAGGGGCAGCTACAATGGGTTCTTTCCACAACGCCTTCTTTTAGTTCAACATGAACCTGATAGAGTTCGCTGCCCTGCACCTCGGCGCTCCACTTGCCTGTGTTGGTCTCTTCGAGATGTACAATATTGCCGCTCATAAAGTAGCGGTATCCCCGCTCTCTTATTTTAGGGTCGATAAATGATTCAAAATCTTCCAACGGAAATGCCATGATCATGTAGGCGTTAACTTAAATTGCAAAGAACTTTGGATGTACTCCCGGTTTTTATGCACGAAGCTAATCAACCAAATTCGTCGTACCATTTTTGAGCGGTAAGCTGGCGGACTTCTTCAAAATAGTCGCTGGTAAAATCATCCGATGCATTTTTTCCGGTTCCCACTTGCCAGAGGTATTTTATCAATATGCTGCCAATTGCATGTATCGCCTCATGCCAATCCTTCCTGCATTAATCGGCCCAGCGTTTCTTTGACCGGATACTTTTTACCCTTGGCAATTTGATATTCAACAACCGCATGAATCGTCGAATGAACATTAATGTTTGGCATATCGATCTCAGCCCGCGTATGATATTCTAACACAAGCTCAATACGTTCAGATTCATCAAGAGCAATCCAATCTTCAGGGTCAGGTGCATGTTTGGGATTATATTTTGTAATCATGACGGTTAATTTAAGTATATAGTAGTATATTTTGCGTTCTATTTCAGAAGGTAAATCCCGGCATATTTAGTGCCGCAACGTTCCAGTATCCCAGCTCATCCTTGCACATTTTGGCTTCAGCTCTTCCATTAAAGGATGTTATGTTCTGTCCGCTTATCGCCTGGTACGAAATTTCAAAAGTTACCCGGGCCCGTTGCTTCTGTTCATCAAATGTGAAACTAAAATCGGTCATATTTCCCATCTCAAGCCGATTATATAATCTTGAAAAGGCAATTGCTTTTTTCACAGCAGCTTCGCCTGAAATGGCGTTCCCTTCAGCGGTTTCACAATGTTCAGCAACATTAGTCAAAAGATAATCATAGAATTGGCTGTCTCCCATTTGAAGCATAAAGTCGGTGATGGTATGCTCGATATCCAGCTCATCATTGGGATAAAACTCTTCATAAATAAAAACGGTCTGCATCCCTTCGATATCAACAGCATCAATCTCTTGCTCAAACAGCTCTTCGGTGATGAAGCGGTATTCTTCGGCAGGCGGCACATCGCAAATGGTATCCAAATAGATGCCGTGCTGTGCCATCAGCTCTCGCACTTCGTTGAGCTTGCCTTCCAGTTCGGATTTAGTCAATCTTTCCAGGGCAGGAAATTCCGGATGGTCCAGTTTTTCTACAACGGTAATTCGCTCTACGTCTTCCCACTCTTTCTCAAAATGGGCAATATACTTGAGCCACTCATTTTCAACCTCAGGCGGGAGTTCCTCACTTGACCCAAAAAATTTAGCATCATGGAAGGCCGAGAGCTTCAGCTTTTCGATCTCATTTTCCATTCTGACTTTTTCTTCTGGAGTCAAATCGGGACGGTTTTCTTCATTTGACTTACTCATTGTTACCTCCTGTTTTAATAAAATCTACAATTATTTTGCACGGGTTGCCAACCCATCCTACAAATTTTGCAGTATTGTTGTCGGACGAATACCCAATCTTAGTTCAGCTAAATGTATCAACAAATTCGGGTTTGCAATAAGTGTGTGGCCATTCTTCCCAATGATCTATCAAGCCGGCCTTCACAGGGTTGTTCAAAGTATAACGTATGGTATTTTCCAGCTCATCCTCATCTCGAATTACCCGGTCATAACTTTCGGGCTTCCAGAAGGCTCCCGTTCTGTTTAAGATTTTATTGCTTTCGTAAGCAGAATATCTCTTTAATTCCCTCAAAATATCCGTGATGGGATACTCTTTCTTCGAGTCTTCCAAAAAGTCTTTCTCTAAATGTTCAAAAACGATATGCACATGATTAGACATTATGCAATACGCGTACAAATCATACTCTTTTGTATCCCTGTAATGTATGGCCCCCTGAACAAGCTTGGCCACTGCTGGTTTTTCTAACCAGGTTGGTCCTGTACTTCCTTCATCGAGTGCCTTCTCATACTTTTTAAATATTTCTCTTTGAAAGGTTTTTCGTTTATATGAATCATCTGGTTCATTTCTTTTTCTAAATTCCTCTCGTAGTTTTCTTAATTCTTCCATTACGTGACGTGGTAATGAACCGGCCAACCTGAATGTGATAAAATATTGTGCTCCGTCGGGTTGCCAATGTGGTAGTTTTCTTCGATAAAAGTTCATAATTGCATCCCATGTCCGTCGGGTTGCTAACCCCACACTTGAAAAAGTAACCGTGTTTAGTGGTTATGCCAAAACCTAACCGTTAAACACTTTAATTGTGTATGAACAAAGATACTAATTGACGGTTTGGCAACCCGTCCTACATATCCACCATCGGCAAATCGACGCCGCGTTCGTTAGCCGTTTTGATGGCTTCATCGTAGCCGGCATCGGCATGGCGCATAACGCCGCTGCCCGGATCGTTCGTGAGCACGCGCTGTAATCTACGACCGGCCATTTCGGTGCCGTCGGCCACGCACACCATCCCTGCATGAATGGAATATCCAATACCCACCCCGCCGCCGTGATGCAGGGAAACCCAGCTTGCTCCGCTTGCCGTATTGAGCATAGCATTTAGCAGTGGCCAGTCGGCAATGGCATCCGAGCCATCTTTCATCGCTTCGGTCTCGCGATTGGGGGAAGCCACCGAACCGGTATCCAGATGGTCGCGGCCGATCACCAACGGGGCATCCACTTTTCCTTTTTTTACCAGCCAATTGAATTTTTCGCCCATCTCGGCCCGCTCGCCGTACTCCAGCCAGCAAATGCGCGCCGGCAGCCCCTGGAATTGTACCTGGTCCTGCGCTTTGTGAATCCAGCGGTGCAGCGATTCTTTTTCGGGGAAGGTTTCCAAAATGGCTTTATCCGTGGTGTGAATATCTTCCGGATTACCCGAAAGCGCGGCCCAGCGAAACGGCCCGGACCCGCGACAGAATAGTGGACGAATGAAGGCCGGTACAAACCCCGGAAAGTTAAACGCTTCCTCCATGCCGCGGTGATCCGCTACCTGCCCGCGCAGGTTGTTGCCATAATCAAAAGTGATAGCTCCTTTCTCTTGCATCTTCAGCATGGTTTCTACGTGCGTAACCATGGAATCAAGCACGTCTTGTTGATAGGCTTCGGAATCAGTCTCTCGTTTCCGGTCTGCCTCCTCCAAACTATAGCCCGCAGGAATATATCCCAACTGTAGATCGTGGGCTGAGGTCTGATCGGTAAGCACATCGGGAATCACCCCTTTTTGCAGCATTTTGGGTAGTACTTCTGCCACGTTGCCAAGCAAACCAATAGAAAGTGCTTCGCCTTTTTCTTTGGCACTTAGTGCTTTGTCGAGGGCTTCATCCGGAGTTGTGCATTTGATATCGCAATATCCCGTTTCCACGCGGCGGTCGATGCGCGTCTCGTCCATTTCAATGCCAATGCAAACGCCCCCGTTCATAGTAACCGCCAGCGGCTGCGCGCCGCCCATGCCGCCAAGACCCGCCGTTACAAGCAGACGGCCTTTCAGCGTACCCTCAAATTTTTGTCGCGCACACTCGGCAAACGTTTCATACGTGCCCTGCAAAATGCCTTGCGTACCTATGTAGATCCACGAGCCCGCCGTCATCTGTCCATACATGGTGAGACCCATTTTATCGAGCTTGCGGAATTCATCCCAGTTGGCCCAATTCGGCACCAGATGCGCATTGGCAATGAGTACACGCGGAGCCTCTTCATGCGTTTTGAATACGCCCACCGGCTTACCGCTCTGCACCAGCATGGTTTCATCATTCTCAAGCCGTTTTAGTGTTTCCACAATTTTATGATAGCTTTGCCAATTACGTGCCGCTTTTCCACCGCCACCGTAAACAATTAATTCATCCGGATTCTCGGCCACCTCCGGGTCGAGGTTGTTCATCAACATGCGGAGCGCCGCCTCCTGGTGCCAGCCCTTACAGTTTAATGTTGTTCCCGTGGGAGCTTTGATATTTTTTTCAACGCCGGTTTTATTATTCATCATCACTGATTTTAATTCGTGTTTATGGAAATGTAAAAAAATTATTCCGGATTGCGTATTATGGGTAGGCTTTGCAAAACCCGGCTGTTATCCTAATCCTTATCCCGAGTACTCAGTAAGGAAGGATGCCATTTAAAATTGCAGCATATACTCTCTAAGATTCTTCGACAGGCTTAATCTGACAAACGTTGATGTTTTGCAAAATCTATATAGATATCCGCCTTTTTATCGCATGAATTAGCTATTTACAAACTACTTTCTACTCTCTACTATTTTCAAATAGTCTTCGCTTGCTTCACTTTAATGGTTTAATTATAATGCACGGCAACTTTTATTTATTTAGGCTTTCGCATCTACTACAACACGAACGAATCAATATTTTCTCATGGCAAATGAACAATCGGGATCAACGAACACTCCAGAAAAGCGCGATTTTTTCGGGCATCCGCGCGGCCTATCAACCCTATTTTTTACAGAATTTTGGGAGCGCTTCAGTTACTACGGCATGCGCGCACTGTTGGTGCTTTTTATGGTGGCGGCCGTAACGGGTGATAATCCCGGCCTCGGATTCAGCGATGGTCGCGCAACCGCTATCTATGGGCTCTATACCTTTTTTGTGTATGTGCTGGCCCTGCCTGGCGGCTGGATCGCCGATAATCTTTGGGGGCAGCGTAAAAGCGTTTTTGTAGGGGGCTGCATTATTGCGCTGGGCCACTTTACAATGGCCGGGCCGTTGGTAGGTTTTGATGATCAAATCTCGTTCTTTTTAGGGCTCTTTTTCATTGTAATTGGAACGGGACTTCTAAAGCCCAATGTCAGTTCCATGGTTGGAGAGCTCTATCCCGAGGGCGGTGCCATTCGTGATGCAGGATTCTCTATTTTCTACATGGGTATTAATTTCGGTGCTATATTAGGGCCCACGCTCTGCGGCATTTTGGGTGAAGGCTACAACTGGCACTGGGGCTTTTCGCTGGCCGGTTTCGGTATGCTTATCGGTCTTATATCATACAAAGTGGGCGAACATAACTTGGGTGATGCGGGATACCTAAAGTCAGATGCAAGCGAAAAAACGTTATCGAAACGAAGCCGCAACTTCTGGATTATCACCGGTGTGACGACCGCTGTAATTGTTATATTTGGCTATTTGATGAATGCCGGAATGATCGGGCTTTCGCTCGAACAGATTGCGCAATTTCTCGGAACCAGTGTAGCGCTCTTAGCCGTTATTTTCTTTGCCTACCTGATAAACGGTACCAAATCAATGCTGCCGGTACTGCTTGTGGCCGCAGGCGGCTTTATTGTCGCATCATTCTGGTATGATTACACCCTGTTCTCTTATCAAATTGGCATACTCGCTACCGTTGCAATCTTTCTTGTGTTTAATTCCGTGCGAATGCTGGGTGCGGGCTCAACCGTATCACGAACCAAGAAACGCCTGTTCGTCATCTTCTGGCTTTTTATACTTGCCGCGCTCTTTTGGAGCGGTTTTGAGCAGGCCGGGTCATCCCTCAACCTTTTTGCTGAACGCGAAACCGACCGCATGTTTGGTCCCTACGGCTGGATTCAAAACATCGGGGCCTTCCTGCCGGCACTCATTTTAGCACTGCCGCTGGGCTATATAAGCTGGCGCATCTTCCGCCGCGATAATTTATGGTGGGTGGGCAAAGCCGGTGTAGCCGGAATGTCGTTATTAGTTGTTGGCTTTGCCTACTATATAGGCACACAGATTACTTCCCAATGGCAAATGCCCGCCAGCATGCTGCAAAATATTAATCCGCTGTTTATTGTAATCCTTGCTCCTGTCTTTGGCTGGATGTGGACCTGGCTGGCTGCACGTAACGCCAACCCGTCCATCCCCGTAAAATTTGGGCTTGGCTTATTTGGATTGGCTGCCGGTTTCTTTGTGATTTCCTGGGGTGCTGCTAATTCTGCTGGAGCAAACTCTGTTTCACCGGCGTGGCTTGTAGTTACTTATTTTTTACACACCTGTGGTGAGCTGTGCCTCAGCCCGGTTGGACTTTCTTCCATGACCAAACTGGCCCCCAAAAACCGCGTAAGCCAAATGATGGGCATCTGGTTTGTTGCCGCAGCGCTGGGCAACCTTTTTGCCGGACTTATTGCCGGTCAACTTGAGAGCTTGCAACCCAGCCCCCTTTTCTGGACGGTTGCCATAATCATCGGCGGCGGCGGTATTGTAGCCCTGATGGCCAGCCCGTTTGTAAAGAAGCTGATGGGCGATATCCAGTAAATTTGATATTCATTTAATTGAAGGTTATAACCCTGACAGGATTCTAATCCCTGTCAGGGTTTTTATTGGAAAACTGATTATCCAGTCCAAAGCTTTTATATTCAGAGCCTGAATGTAGATCGGGCAGCTTGCCCGATTGGTGTATAATTTTTTTGTGCAAGTCGGACAGGCTGTCCGAGCTACATATTGTGTGAATCTCATACTATTTTTTATTGATATGCAATCTACCATCACCCAAAAGAAACCCATTACTGCTATTGCCACCCCCGTGGGAGAAGGCGGAATTGCCGTGATTCGGGTTTCGGGCAAAAACACTATCAAGAAAGTGAACGAAGCATTTAGTGGGACCGATCTCACCGATCAAGACAGCCATACGGTTCATTTTGGGAAAATCATCAACCAACACGAAAAGGTGATTGATGAAGTGCTGGTTACACTCTTTCATTCACCAAAATCATACACGGGCGAGGAAACCGTGGAGATTTCGTGTCACGGCGGAGTGCTGATTACCCAAGCTGTTTTAGAAACCATTTTAGCTTTGGGCGTTCGCGCCGCGGAGGCCGGTGAATTTACGCAGCGAGCGTTTCTCAATGGAAAGATGGAACTGAGTCAGGCCGAAGCCGTGGGCGACCTCATTCATGCCAAAAGTTCCAAGGCGCTGGACGCCGCCCATCAGCAACTTGAAGGACAGCTGGGAGAACATATCAAGGTATTTCGCCAGCAAATAATTGACGCCACGGCTATGGTGGAGCTGGAGCTCGATTTTTCGGAAGAAGACGTAGAGTTTGCAAATAAAGAGGAGCTCAAAACCCTGCTTGTTGAACTGGACGAAGAAATCGACCGCCTGCTGGCCACCTACGAAACCGGGCGACTGGTGAAGCACGGCATCCGCACGGTGTTTATTGGACTGCCCAATGCGGGAAAATCAACGCTGCTGAATACGCTGGTGGGCAAAAATCGCGCTATTGTCACCGAAATTGCCGGCACTACCCGCGATACCATAGATGTGGACTGGAGTTATGACGGCCTGCTGTTTACTCTGACCGACACGGCAGGACTTCGCGAGACGGCCGATGTAATTGAAGCCGAAGGGGTGAAGCGTTCGCACAAAGCATTTAAAGAAGCGGATCTTGCGGTTTACCTGAAAGATTTGTCCCGGGAACTTTTGCCCGATGAACGCCAAGACATTCAATCGCTTCAACAACAGGCTGCTGATACCCCTTTTATACTCATCGGCACAAAAAACGATATTGCCATTCAGGTTGATGATGAACGTTTTGATTACGACCTGAAAATATCGGCCCTGGAAGGGGAAAAGATTGATGACCTGAAGCGTATCATGAAGCAGCGTGCCCTCGAAAATGCCGACTACAGCTCATCCAGTCTGTTAGTGACGTCCAGCCGTCACCGTGATGCGCTCCAAAAGGCACAGCAAGATGTGCAAAGCGCCTTGCAAGCGCTGGAGCAAGGCATGACCGGGGATTTCCTTTCCATTGATTTGCGCTCGGCCCTGAAACAGCTCGGCACCATCACCGGTGAAATCACCAACGAAGATGTGTTGGATTCGATCTTTTCTCGCTTCTGTATCGGTAAATAGAACGCGGATTAAACCGATTAAGCAGATGGCCGCAGATTTATTCAAAGTGAAAAAATAAATCATTTCTTGTCTGTGTTATTCTGTGGCATAAATGACAACTTCCAAATACTCAGCCAACCATTGAACGAACTAAAATTCGATAGCGTTTTTTTGTTCAACATTAAACTAAATTAAATCATAAAATTGCGCCGACTATGGGCAAAGATAAAATTATCTACTGGGTATCAACCGGAATCCTCACATTAATTATGCTTTTTTCGGTGTTCAACTATCTCTTTAATCACCAAGCTATTGTAGGTGCATTTGAAAGCCTGGGCTATCCCCCCTACTTAATTTATCCGCTGGCTATTGCAAAAATTCTGGGGTTAGTAGCCGTGTTGAGCCGGGTATCTGATCTACTTAAAAACCTTGCCTATGCCGGCTTTTTCTTCAACACGTTGCTGGCTTTTTTAGCACACATTATAGCCGGTGACGGTGGCTTTGCATTTGCGCTGATTGCTTTTCTTGCCGTCATTTTTTCCTTCTTTTTTGAACGAAAAGCGCTTAAAGCCATGTGAAAATATTCTGGGGTATCATTATCTAAAATAAAGAAAAGAGCGATGCCATCACTCGGAGTGATGGCATCGCTTAAAAAACTCAATAAAAAAGCCCGGCTCCAAAAAGAACCGAGCTTTTTTCCTAAACCTAAAATTTATATTAGCCGCTACTGTCGGGCAACTGGGGTACCGCTGATTCGGTCTCCGAAGGATTATTCAATCCGCCATTGGTCGGCTGCTCCGTTGTGCTTTGCTGCACCGCACTTTCAGTAGGGCCACCGCGGTTAATGGCAAAATTGGCAACCACACAAAGCACCAGCAGTGCCGTTCCCAAAATACTTGTCGATTTCGAAAGCAAATCAGCCGTGCGTCGCGCACCCAATCCAGCACCGCCGCTCAATGATCCACCAGCTAATCCGCCGGCTAACCCACCGCCCTGACCGGGTTGCAGTAAAATAACGATCGTCAGCAGCACACAAATAATTAGTATGACTGTTAAAATAATGGTATAAAGCATAGACACCTGTCAGTAAGTTTATTTTAGCATGGCAAAGATATTCAAATTTTGCTTTCTTTACAACGGCACCCTATTACTTTAAACAGCAAAAAGAATGTCCATTCAAAACTTCACCGATCAATTTGGGAATTACATTACCAGCTCCCCGGAGCTGACTACGAAATTAGCCATCACCATTACCGTATTTGTTATTCTGTGGCTCATTCGCCTGATTGTGCTGCGTATTCTCAGAAAAAACCTGAGCAGCAGCCGTCAACAGTACCGGTGGCGCAAAAACCTGAGCTATACCACCGGCTTACTGGGTATTCTTGCTCTCGGGGTGATCTGGTTTGAAGGCCTGCAATCACTCGGAACCTTCCTGGGGCTACTTTCTGCGGGCCTGGCTATTGCGCTCCGCGATCCGGTAACCGACCTGGCCGGGTGGATCTTCATCAGCTTGCGCAGTCCGTTTGATGTGGGCGACCGCGTGGAAATTGGCACCGTTAAGGGTGATATAATTGACATCCGCATCTTTAAATTTACCGTTCTCGAAATTGGCAACTGGGTAAATGCCGACCAAAGCACCGGCCGGGTTATCCATGTGCCCAATCACAAAATATTTACCGACTCCATCGCCAACTACACCAGCGATTTTGAGTTTATCTGGAACGAGGTGCAGGTGCTCCTCACCTTCGAAAGTGACTGGAAGAAAGCAAAAAAAGTGCTACAAGAAATTGCCGATCATCACATGGAAGATTTTATTGATCACGCCGAAAGGCAGGTCCGCATGGCCAACAAATCGTATCTGGTGCACTATGAATATCTAACACCCATTGTATATACCGATGTAAAGGAAAGCGGTATCAATCTAACCATCCGCCATTTGTCGGATCCACGCAAACGCCGCAACATATCGCAAGCTATTTGGGAAGATGTGCTGGAAGCTTTCCATAATGATCCTTCCCTTAACTTTGCATATCCCACTATGCGCATTATGGCTGATTCCCACACAAACGACAATACCATCGAATCTGGCAATAAATCTGACGCTCATGATCCAGAATTGAATGATGGGTTAAATAGTGAAGAATAATCAAGCTATTATCACCACTACAAGGCACAGGTTCAAAGACTTTCACCACGAGCTCAGGATCTGGTGTTCAACGCTAAAAAATGAAACGATTTTTACGAAGAAAAGCTGTCTGAGAATGACGGCCAACAAAAGCTTTAGAGTTTGTGTATCTGACCGTCATTCGAGTTCTTTTCTTCTTGAGTTTTTTGTCCCTTTTGGGTCAAGCCAAAAGGGACACCAAAAGAGCGGGTCCATCTGATTCTCCCAAAGGGATTCCTTCGGAAGATTACATTCGCCCGATGAAATAATCGGACTCATTGCACCGCAGGTATGCCTTTTGCCATAGGCATCCTTTTGGGAGAAATAGACGTAGGTTATTCGAAGGCTTCTTAAAATAACATAGTCAGCGTCTGCAATATCTGAGTGCGTTGAATTACACACAATGACATCCTGGATAGACGAAAAAACACACACCTCTTTTTACAATTTATTCCAACCCACAGGGTCGGGGAATTAGACCATCTATTTATCAAAGATGCAAGGTGGTATTGCAATACTACCCTGCTGACAATATGCTCCTTGCCCAGCAATCTTACTTAGCGCTCATTGCAGTGCTCTCTTTAAAGGAATTTGCCTACTATAAATCCCAATACAAAAGCGCCAATTATTATTATCGCAACGGCTTCGGTGCGAACCAACTTTTCAGGCATATTTTTTTGTTTACTAGCCCAATTGATCCAGCCCTTATTTAGGGATGGGCTGAATAAGCTCCGGACTGTTATTTGAAATATCGTTCACCGCTTCATCTACGCGATTCACCGCCATCTCGGTGAGCGGATAGGGTTCTGCCAGCAACTCTTTATGCATGGCAGAGGTCAGCTCATCACCCCCCAGCCAGCGGTTAAAATCAGCGCGCCGTAAAAGTACCGGCATGCGGTCGTCTACCGGTTCAACCAGTGTATTAGCTTTGGTGGTGAGAATGGCAAAAGAATACACATCCCGGCCGCTTGATGATTGCCACATGGAATAGACACCGGCAAATGCGGTAAGCTTGTTGGACATCAACCGAATATAAAAGGGCGTGGTTTTCTTTTCCGAGCTTTTCCATTTATAGAAGCCGTTGGCCGGTACCAGGCACCGCCGCTGATTCACGCACTCGGCCTGCCAATCATTATCGCGCACTTCTTCGGCGGAAATGGCATAGTTTCCTTTCCCGGCGCGTTCCTCATCAGCGTCGGGCGGAATAAGCCCCCAACGAGCCTGGTGGTGCTCTCGGGCTCCCTCATTATTTACAACAATGGGATGCATTGAACCCGGGGTGATATTATAGTCAGCCTCAAAATAATCTTCTCGCGTAGACGAAATTTCGAACAGGGTTTCAATCTCGTCTTTCGGGGCGTGTAACACAAAACGATCACTCATAAAATAGTATATTTGGTGTCGTTGAAAATTGATATCTATAGATAATGCAACGAGTACTTGAAATCAATGTTTCCTTTTTATGAATGTGATATTTAATCATGATGAAAATCGCATCCGTGCCGGCGGACGTATAGTGGCCCAGCTTCTGCTGATGTTTATGATTGCCCTCGGGTTGATTCTAATTTTGAGCCAATTTGTTGATACCTCCGGCAATGTGTTAACCACGCTGGCCACGGCGGTGGGGGCCGTTTCAAGCATGTATTTGGCCGCTCGCAGCCTTGATGTACGGCCTTGCAGTAATTATGGGCTTATCTTTAATCAACAAGCCGCCCGGGAGTGCCTCTGGGGCGTAGCATTGGCCGCCCTTGCCATGGGCATCATTTTTCTGGTTGAATATGCCGCCGGCTGGGTTACGGTTACCGGCTGGGGGTGGCAGCATCACCGCCCTGATGAGTCGTTCATCCTTTGGCTGGGGGGCTATCTTTTTTTTATGATTATTGTTGGTTTTTGGGAAGAGCTGGTATTTCGCGGCTATCAAATTGTAAACCTCAGCGAGGGGTTTAATTTTCCCGGTTTCACCCCACGGCAAGCCGTGATGGCAGCCGTACTGCTCAGCTCTATCGTTTTTGGGGTGATGCATGCCCTCAACCCTAATGCGGGCATATTATCCACCCTTAATATAACATTAGCCGGGGCCATGCTGGCGTTTCCATTCGTCATTACCGGGCGGCTGGCACTCTCTATTGGGCTCCATATTGGGTGGAATTTTTTTCAGGGCGGCATTTTTGGGTTTCCTGTCAGCGGGGTCCGCGCTCGAAATTCGCTGGCGCAAATTGATCAAGCCGGCCCGGCATGGCTCACCGGCGGTAGCTTTGGTCCCGAAGCGGGCTTGCTGGGCCTGGCGGGACTTACAATTATTATTGGCGGCTTAGTCTGGTATTTAAAATTTATTGACGAATCGCTCGACATCCGTAAAGAATTGGCTGCTTACCCATCAAACCAGCATAAAATACCTGAGCAAAGCCTATAAATTTTGTATATTTAAGCGCTGATTGATGAACATCACTCGTATTTGGAGTGATGCAGCAAACTGGATTTAGAATTTAAGTTACAGAGGTGAGAACGTTGAAGTATAGTGAACTGAACCTGAACGACCATACACTTGAAGCATTAAACAAGGCAAATATTGATGAAGCAAGCTCGTTGCAGCAAACGCTGATATCAAAAACCGTTGAGAAACAAAGCATTGTTGTAAATGCCGACCCCGGCGATGATAAAAACACTGCGTTTGCAATTGCCGCTGTGGAGCATGTGCAACAACGCGAAGAACCGGAAGGCACGGCTGTTTTAATCATTACTGACAAAGCGGAGGTAGCCGAAGAGATTTGCTCAAGTATTGAAGCGCTCGGCCTCCCCAATGATGAAACGGTAGCTTGCATCAGCAATAACGGATCTGCCGAGAAGCAGGCAGAACAAATGGAGCAGTCTCCATCGGTTATCGTTGCCAACCCCGAACGCCTGCAAGATCTGCTACAAGAGCACCGCTTTATTTTTCGGCATATTAGTCTATTGGTACTCGATGAACTAAAACATATCCTTTCCAATGGGCAGGCTGAAAACCTCAAAAAAATTAAACGTCGCGTTCTCAGTGATTATACCACGCTGGTTTGCTGCACATCATTTGACGAGGACGTCAAAAAAATGGTTTCATCCTTTACTGATGAACCAACCACTATTGGCTTTGATGATTCCAGTAACAATGGACAGCAACATGCACCGCAGCCTGTTGCCGATCATTTAACCCAGGGATATATCAACGTGCCGCCGCGGATGAAGATCTCCACGCTGACTGCGCATATCGAGCAAACGCCCAGCGGAAGCTGTGTGATTTTTACCGCTTCCAAGCGCGGAACCGATCGGCTTTATCGGGTACTCAAAAAACGCGGATTGAAGGCCACGAGCCTGCACCGCAAGCTCTCGGATGAAAAGCGAGAGCAGCGATTTTCCAATTTTGCCAACAGCGATGTGCAGTTCCTGCTGGTCTCCGATATTTCGGGCAACGACCTTGACCTCAACAACGTTACGCAGGTCATCAATTATGATGTACCCAACACCTCGGATGAATATCGCTTTCGGGCGGCACTGGCTGCTAAAAATAAGAGCGGGCGTATTGTTTCGCTGGTCTCCAAGCAAGATCGCAGCGACATTAATGTATTACAAAACGAGCTGGGCCAAACGCCGGAAGAGATTCCGCTGCCGGAAGAAGCAAAAAAGAAGCTAAAACAACGGGAAAAGAAAAATTCACAGAACAAAAGTCCCAGCCGTTCCAAGCGTAAAAAACGGCCCTCTCGCCCCGGCCAAAAATCATCCGATCAGAAATCTGATGAGATGCAGCTGCCGCAACCCCGATACGACAAGCTCAGCGGCGGCCGCAGCGGCAACCACAAAGAAGAAACCAATGGCTTTGTGAAGTTCTTTAAGAAACTTTTCTCTTCTTAAAAGCACTACATTTCTGTAACTATCTCGTTCTATATCTCTGGTATAGAACGAGAGGTTTTTATAATTTTCTCATTCCGTCGCTCCGCTGCGGAATGAACCATAGTTTGTAACTTGTCCCACCTATCCCGGCTTTACCAACATTAACGGCATATCTGTGAGCTATAAAAAAAAGAGGTTTGATATTTACCAACTGCGTTAGTCCATTTTTTTTTTCAATAAAAAAAGCCCGACGAATCAACGCCGAGCTTCATCGATTTAATCCAAATTGTTAATTAAGCCGTCATTTTTTCCTGTTTCTTTGCGGCTTCAAAAACCACGTCTTTAATGGCCTCAAAGCCGTCCAGTGTTTTTTCAATGTGTTCATCGGTATGTGCAGCGGTGGGTATCAATCGAATCAATACGGTTCCCTTGGGCACCACCGGGTACGTCACTCCGCTCACAAATATGCCGTGCTCTTCACGCAATTTGCTCATAATGTACTTGCAAACATCCGTGCGGCCCTGCGTAAGTACCGGTGTTACCGGGCATTCGGCGGGTAATACGTTATAGCCGATTTCGCGAAGGCCGTCGCGCAGTTTATGGGTGTTTTCCCAAAGCTTTTCAATCCACTGGGGGTTATTGCGAATCATCTCCAGCCGCTTTCGCACCGATTCCACGATAGGCATGGGTACAGATTTTGCAAAAATCTGGCTACGGGCATTAGCTTTCAAAAACTCCACTACGCGCGGCTCGGTAGCTACAAAAGCGCCGATAAGCGCAAATGCTTTTGCAAAAGTTCCAAAATAAATGTCAATTCCGTCTTGACAGCCGAGGTGAGTTCCGGTGCCCGAGCCGTCTTTACCCATGGTTCCGAGCCCGTGGGCGTCATCCACTAATAAGCGAAAAGGATACTTTTCTTTAAGCGCAATCATCTCTTTGAGAATGCCCAGGTCGCCGGTCATGCCAAACGCGCCTTCAGTTACCACCAAAATAGAAGAGCCGGGCTTGGAGCGGCGGTGTGCACGCTCAAGTTGCTTCTCAAAACTATCAACGTCGTTGTGTTTAAACACCGACTTATCCCCCATGGCCAGCTGCTTGCCGTCCACTATACAGGCATGGCTCAGTTCGTCATAAATCAAAAAATCATTGCGGTCCACCAGCGCATGAATCACACTCATAATGCCTTGGTAGCCGTAATTGAGCAACAACGCATCAGGCTTGTTCACAAAATCTGCGAGTTCTTGCTCCAGGGCTTCGTGATTGCGGGAATTTCCGGTCATCAACCGGGCGCCCATGGGGGCACTAAAACCGTATTTTTCAGCGACTTTTGTGTCATATTCTTTTACCTCCGGCTTGCCTCCAATGCCCAGGTAATCGTTAATGCTCCACACGATTACATCATCACCGTTGAACTTCATTTCCGGTCCCAGCGGACCTTCCAATCGCGGAAAGGTATAATACCCATATCCGTCTGTAGTAAATTTACCAAGCGGACCGGGACGGCCCTGCAGTTTATCAAATAAATCCATAACCCGTTTTTGCTACCACTATTTCTATTAAAATGAACATCTTGACGCACAATACAAAAGCCCCTTTAGGGCTTGTAAAAATATCTAAAAAGGTACGCAATATTGGCCGACTCTCAAAAAGATCTGATTTACGCACGGGGTGATGTTAAAATCATTGCAAATGGTTAAAACGGCTCATAAAAAAAGTTTGCCAACCCAACCGTAAAAACCACCGCCCCGTACAGTGCGTGTTCAATGCTCACCCAGTACAACGATTGCGTTTCGCGATACGTTTGTGCAAACATCACCCCGCCGGCCAGCGTTAGGATGATTGCCCAAATATTATCATACACCACGTGTAAAAATGCGAATGAGAGAACGCTTGCGACCATCAGTGCCCATTCTGCGCAAAACAGTGTATTATACCGCTGGAAAATAAACTCTCGGTACACCAATTCTTGCGGAAGGGCTGACAACAGCGGATAGAACATCAAAATTATGCCCCAAACGACCGGCCGTTCCCGCGGTAACACAAACAAATTTTCGGGTTGTACCAACCATGCTACAATAATCACGGCTGCTGCAACCACCGCCGTTTTTATGAGAAACCGCCTCCACATGCCCGGTATATTGGGTCGGTTTAACAAATGGTTGAGACGATAAGAATCATCCTGCCAAAGAATAAGAATGCAACCCGCTGAGACGGCTAATAGTGCAGCAATTTGGGGAACCGGAAGCAGGTTAAAATAAAAGACAAGCGGTATGCCGATGAAAATGAATATGAACTCGGCAACTTTTCGTGCCGTTTGCATTTATACTTCCTTAAATAAACTTTATAGTGCCTGCGCCTGAACGTCTTTTAGCAGCTATATGTTATTGCAGATTGATGTTTGCAGAATAGAATTTTGTGTTTTCTGCGATCAACTTTCTCCCTTTAAATTCATATATTTATTCGTTTATCCAAATGCTAAAATTATTGCATGTCTGACCCCAAAACAGCGGCCAAAAAATCTGAGCGTTCATCAAAAATGAAAGATCGCCCCATTGTGGTGAAGGGTGCGCGGGTGCACAACCTGAAGAATGTTGACGTAGAAATACCCCGCAATAAAATGACCGTCATTACCGGGGTTTCGGGATCGGGGAAGTCGAGTCTGGCCTTCGATACCATTTATGCCGAAGGGCAGCGACGATACGTGGAAAGTTTATCCAGCTATGCCCGGCAATTTCTGGAACGCATGGATAAGCCGGATGTAGATTTTATACAGGGCATTTCGCCGGCCATGGCCATTCAGCAGAAAACGACCACTACCAACCCGCGCTCTACGGTGGGCACCACCACCGAAATTTATGATTACATGCGGCTGCTGTACGGACGCATCGGGCGCACAGTTTCGCCGGAATCGGGCCGCGAGGTGCAAAAGGACAGTACGAAAATTGCTATCAACAGGCTGTTCAACAATTTTGATGAAGGCACCAAGTTTTACGTGCTGTTTCCCATTCCGCAACATGAGGATAATGACCTGAATGATGAGCTACAGGTGCTTAAAGAAAAAGGGTTTACCCGACTGCTCCATGTTGAGGATGAAAGTATTATTGATATAACGACCGATGCCAATGATCCGGACGACATCAACCGTGAGGAATACTGCGTGCTGGTTGACCGGCTGGCCGTTAAAAAGAATGATGACACCCGCCAGCGTATTGCCGGCTCCCTGGAAACGGCTTTTCGCGAAGGCCACCGCCGCTGCTCGTTGAAAATTCGCGATGGTGATTTAGACAACGTGCTCACCTCTCCCGGAGATAAAAAAGAATCGTGGAAAGATCGCATCATTCCGTACAACTCCGATCTCAAACAGTTAGCACGCAACCTCCGTAACGATAGTACAAAAAGCGAAATTGCCCTTTGGAAAGAACTTAAGGGCAAAAAAGTACTCGGCTATGATTTTGATCGCCAGAAACCGATTGATGAATTTATTTGTGACTTTTTTTGCCGGGAATTAATGCTTGCTATAGAACTTGACGGCAACACCCATGATCATCCTGATGTGCAAATTAACGATGAAAAACGGGAACAAAGATTAAATGAACTGGGCATCAACGTTCTGCGATTTCGGGATGATGAGGTTTCAGATGACCAAGAGCACGTCCTTAAAGCTGTTGAAACATACATTGAGGCTTGGAAAGCCGGGAATGATTCTGTTTTAAAAGCTGAAAAGAACACACCCCTTAATCCCCTCTCAAGAGGGGACTTTATCTTCCCCTCCTCGGGAGGGGGCAGGGGTGGGTCCGAGCAAAAACCTGCAAAAAGTGACTCTTTAAAACCGATTATTGATAAAGATGGAGAACTCCACTTCTCTGAACGCTTTGAAATGGACGGCATCGAATTTGAGGAGCCCTCTCCGCAGATGTTTTCGTTTAATAATCCGTATGGCGCATGCAACAATTGTGAGGGGTTCGGCCAGGTGGCCGGCATTGATGAAGACTTGGTGATTCCCGATCCCGGCCAAACCATACGCGATGGCGCTATTGCCGCCTTTAGCGGACAAAAGTACAGCCGTAATCTGCGCGATCTCATTAAAGTAGCCGCGCGCTATAGCTATCCTATCGACACGCCATATCAGGACTTGACGGACGAATTCAAGGAAATAATTTGGCAGGGCAAAGATGAATATGTAGGCATCCGTCCGTTTTTTGATGACATCAAAAGTGAATCGTACAAAGTGCATAAACGGGTGTTTTATTCGCGGTATCGTGGCTATAGCCGCTGCCCCGACTGCAAAGGGTATCGCGTGCGGCCTGATGCATTATACGTGAAAGTGAGTGACCGACACATCGGTGAAGTGAATGAGATGACAATTAGAGCGGCGCGTGAATTTTTTAAAGATCTGAAGCTCACGGAATTTGAAAAGGAAGTGGCCGAACAAGTCCTCTATGAAATTCGCAAGCGACTTAAATATCTGGATGAGGTGGGCTTAGAATATTTAACGCTGAACCGACGCGCAAAAACGCTGAGCGGCGGCGAATCGCAGCGCATCAGTTTGGCCAACTCACTGGGCAGCTCGCTCATTGGCAGCCTGTATGTGCTGGATGAACCGACCATTGGGCTGCACCCGAGGGATAACAATCGCCTCATCAACATTTTAAAATCACTGCGTGATATCGGCAATTCGGTGCTGGTGGTAGAACATGACCCCGAAATGATAAAGGCCGCTGATAATATCATCGATATCGGCCCCTTTGCAGGCGTTCACGGCGGCGAGGTAAACTACACCGGCAACTATAAAAACCTGCTGGAATCCCAAACACTGACCGGCAAATATTTGAGCGGACGCAAAGAAATACCGGTGCCCGAAAAGCGGCGCAAAGGCAGCGGAGACCTCATCACTCTGGAAGGCGCCAGCGAACATAACCTGAAAAGTCTGGACGTTGACTTTCCGCTCGGTAAACTCATTTGTGTGACCGGCGTGAGTGGTTCGGGTAAATCAACCCTGGTGCATGATACGCTTTTTGCGAGCATTCAAAAGCAGCTGGGTACCTATAAAGATAAAATTGGTCGCCACCGGTCTGTTGCGGGGCTGCATCATATTGATTCCGTTGAAATGGTGGATCAATCACCTATCGGCCGTTCCTCGCGCTCCAACCCGGCCACATACACCAAAGCATTTGACGGCGTTCGCGATCTTTTTTCTGACACTCGTCAGTCCAAAATTATGGGTTATGAGCCCGGTCATTTTTCTTTTAATGTGCCCGGCGGGCGGTGTGAGGCCTGCAAAGGTGAAGGCATCCAAACCATTGAGATGCAGTTTATGGCTGATATTGAGCTGACCTGCGAGGAATGCGGCGGCAAACGCTATCGCAAAGATGTACTGCAGGTTAAATACCGCGGCAAAAACATCCACGATGTGCTGGAGATGTCCGTCTCGGAGGCCATCGACTTTTTTGTGGATGAGCAGCGCATCACCAATAAACTGCAAACGCTTAATGATGTGGGGCTGGGTTATCTGAAGCTGGGTCAAAACGCCACCACGCTGTCCGGCGGAGAGGCCCAGCGCGTGAAACTGGCCAAATTCTTGAGCAAATCAGCGGGCGACCACACCCTCTACTTTTTTGATGAACCCACCACCGGGCTCCATTTTGAGGACATCGCCAAACTGCTGGATTCATTCAACGAGCTGGTGAACAATGGGCATACGGTTATCATTATTGAGCACAATCTGGATGTGATTAAATGCGCCGATCACATCATTGATATTGGTCCCGAAGGGGGCTTTGCCGGCGGAAAAATTGTTGGTGAAGGCACCCCGGAAGAAATCACCCAAATGAATGCGAGCTATACAGGGAAATATCTGAAAGAGGTGCTGTAATTGGCCGCAGATGTGTGCAGGAATGAACAACCCCGAGGCAAGCCATCGGGGTATCAACAATGGGAAGAAGGTATGCAAAACTTGGTTTCTATTTATTATCACCCACCCCTGCACCCCTCCAGAGGGGATCTTCCCAAAGGGATGCCTTCGGCATAGGAAATTTTTGCATACCTTCTTTTATGAACTTTTCCGACCCAGAGGGTCGGGGAATTGAACCACTAAACTATTAAACGGATTAATAGGGCTTCTAATCTTCCATACGCAATCCATTAGTATTTTACATAGTGATGCCCTCGCTCAAAGCGAGGGCATCACTACTTTTTAAGAAACTTTTTTTGTTTGTATCCGTTGTAGTACTGTTACCCCTAACAAAATCAATTATATATTATGAAAAAGCTACTACTTTCACTCTGTTTATTGCTAACCATCGGACTTTTCGCTAATCAGGCAGTTGCACAAACCGGCTTTGGAATCCGCGGAGGCGTTAATTTTGCCAACCTGAATGATATTGACGGTGAGGTTGAATCCCGCACGGCACTCATGGGCGGATTCTACTTTAATTTTCCCGTTACCAATAGTCCGGTTTCCATACAGCCCGAAGTGCTTTACAGCCAAAAAGGGTTTGAAACGGGAGACGATACTTTTCAATTAGATTATATTGAAATCCCCGTCCTCGCCAAGTTTGATTTCATTACCGACGGCAGCATTACTCCAAACGTTTATTTTGGTCCCTATGTCGGCTTTAACGTAAATGCTGACATAAGTGGAGAAAACAACGATTTTTTCGGGGGCAATTCAGAAGCCGACATTGAGGATAGTGTCGAAAACACCGACTTTGGCGTAGTAGTAGGCGCAGGGCTCGACTTTGGTCGCATCGATCTGGGTGTACGCTACAGTGCCGGATTGACCGAAATTTATGAAGACGGTCTTTTTGAAGATAATAACTCCGGCGCCAAAAACGGCGTATTTTCCATCACCGCAGGCATAGGAATCTAATCCATATTTTTTAACCGTTTAACAGGGAGCCGTTGTTTAGTACAGCGGCTCCTTTTTTTTATATTTCAGGTAGTTAGCTGCCGGCATTTTTTAAATTATCAATCAATAATATCCCAGCCGGTCGATGCCAAAGAGGGCACTGATAATTATGTTTACCAGTAACACAGCCACAAAAGCAGCAACAATATAGGCCAGTCGTTTGTCTTTGGGTGTTTTCATCATCACCGGAAGCCCAACCCAAAGCAAATATACGCCGTACAATCCAAGCAAACTAAGAAAACCAAGCGTCCAGGAGATGCTGGTGATAATATTTATAAGCAAAAATGGCGTATAGGAATAAGCCATCAGCTTCATCGCGCTATTCAAATCTTTAGATGAATTAAACGTCTCGGCTAATTCGTTAATGACAACTGCTGTTACAATAACGGTAATGATGGGAAGTACCAGTTGCAACACCGCAAATCGCAGGGCCAGCCAAAATCCAAGATAATTGTTCGACCAAATCGCAAGCAAACTTATCAGCGCCGCCAACGCAACAAACGGCAGCACGTAATATAAAATTAGCTCTTTATTTGAGGTTTGCTCTGTTCGAATTTTCTCCCACTCTTTACGGGGCTCCAATAAAATACCCTTCACACGATCGGCTATTGACTGTAAGTCCATATTTATTCCATACCTTTGTTGAATATTTTTTTCAAACTATAAATAGGAATTCTTTTTAAAAGATGCCAAAGAAAGTTGACGGTGGGAATATCCATGCGATTTTTTCACGGTCTTTTACTACATTACATAATACAGGGTAATTGATCAAAATAAGCGACACTCTGTTATGACTGTTAAAACCCGCAAAAATGATTTGCATCAAATGGGTTATGTGGAAAAACTCCCCACCCATGTACAGGACCTGCGCACCACGCCGCCCGATGTTTTTGAAGACGTCAGCTATACCGACTGGAGCTCCCTGAGCTGGGACGAGGTGAACCGCCCGTATAAAGTAGACCAATGGGCCGAGGGCAAAAAACTGTGGGAACAGGAACATGATAAAAACATGCCCGTAAAGGAAGGCTGGAAACACTTCAATTACCATTTCCACCAGCTGTTTTTAAAGGATGTACCCAAGGAGAAACAAAATGCCCGAAGTGATCTTTTTTCATCCCTGAGCTCTTTTGATGTGCATGGCGCCGGTGAAGCACTGGAAGAAATGCTGCAGCTGTTTGTTTGGAACCGCGTGCACCGCGTAGAAGATGCCATCTGGGATCCCCGGGGCAAACGTGCACTTTTTGAAGACCTGGACGTTGAATCTCCCGAAGTGCTATTCCTGGGGGCCGCCGACGGCTATGAAGCCATGCAGCTGATGGCCCAATACCCCGGCGGGCATGCGGTACTGGTTGATTATGATGAATTCTGCAAGACCGATCGCTTTGGCAAATTCCCCGCCCGGTATCCGTTTTTAGGGAATAACCCGTCCACCGGCAACGAAACCGTGTATTACCGCGATGATTTTAATATCGACTTTGAAGTGAAGAATATTCGTGACCTCAATTACGGGAAAGAGTTTGATATTGTGGTGAGCATCGGGCTGATTGAGCACTTTCCCGACGAATACAAGCATGAGGCTTTTGAAATGCACCGCCGATTCCTCAAACCCGGCGGCTATGCTGTTTTAACCACGCCCCGTAATCAGCTAAAAAGTAAGGCCTTTTACACCGTGATGAGCGATTACATGAATTATGGCTACCGCGAGCTGATGGATATCCGCCAAATGGGATTATATGCGTATGAGAATGGCTTCGATATTCTGCGCGCCGGCTACATTAAAGCCCACAACGGCTTGGTCTGCAAAGTGCGGTGATTATAAATCCCTTCCCCCGGAGCGGGCCGAACGAATATTCGAATTATTTCTTGATTTTTATATTCACCAGTTCGCGACACAAAGCTTCACAAAGAATCCACGAAGTTACACAAAGAACTCTGTGAACCTTGTGACTACTTTGTGATTCTTCGTGTAATAGCTTTTTTAGCAAAACCAAGGCACAAAATGCGGGGCGGGGTGGGTTCTTCATCTGTTCACTGTTCTGCAAAGTGCGTTGTTTCCGTAGCAGAGCGATGGAAACAGAGGTGCGGATATTGAAAATCGCTTGATTATTTTTTAACCACTCGGTCAAGCTGACCGAGCTACATACTATTCCATGCAAAGCGGGCAGCCAGCCCAATCATTTAACCTGCTGCGGAAAAATAGATCTACTCCTCCTCAAAGTACCCGAGCTCCTTCACCCCAAACTCATTCTTAATGCGATCAATCTTTTCCCGTTCGCCTTCCTTAATATTATCATTGCTTTTGGCAATAGCATGGAGCAATGAAACCGTTTTTTGCTTGTCGTGCTTGGAGTAATTTTGGTTGGCATACGAAATAGCATCCTCAACCAAATCGTCCAGTTTTTCGGTGGGCAGGCTGCCGATGTACATCAGCGTATCCTGGTAGTAGATATCCTTGCTGTAATTCATATCACTAAGCACCTCTTTTACCTTTTGCTCCTCCTCATACTCAATACTCCCGTCCGATCCTTCCACCCACCAAATGAGTACGTCAAGCGCTTTTTCGTTGTTGAATTCAAATCCCATAGTATTTTTTTTTAAAGTTATAGACTAAAATGCCACGGCCACAATATTACAAATTTCTTCGAGCATTTCCTGATGTTTGTTGGTGATAGCATTTTTTTGGTGTGAATCAATATCCAGCTCCGCCACAAAGGTCTCATCCTTCATAATCGGTATCACCACTTCCGAGCGTACATCCATGCTGCACGCCAGGTAATTATCTGCTTCGGAAACATCCTGCACCACAAACGTCTCGTGTGAGTCGGCCGCCTGACCGCAGATTCCGGTCCCAAACGGAATGCGGGTATGTTCGGTTTCTTCGCCTACATAAGGCCCCAGCACCAACTCGCCTTCGGCTGACGGATCCACCAGGTAAAAGCCCACCCAATCGAAGACTTCAACACTATTGACCAGCAGCCGCGAAATTTGCTGGAGCTTTTCGTTGCGGGATTGATCTTTTTGATTTGTAATCTGCTTGACCTTTTCAGTCAGTTTTTGGTTTGATTGAATGGAAATCACATTAGAATCACTCATCATTTTCGGATACCTATTTCTTAGTTGTTGCTTAAATTTAGGGCTTAATATTCAGCTTAAAAATCACAAAAACAATTTATTCCAACGCCTTTACTCACGGGAGTGGTAATATATAAACGATTCCATAAACAGCACCTCTAAAGATGGAAGCCATTGCAAGGTAAACTCCATCACGATATAGCCCACACTTTTATGTGATGGGGTTGGTATGGTCGTCATACACTTTATTTTGAATATGCAATCCGAATACGGCGACCGCCGGCCAGCCCCGGGGTCGCCTTGCCCCAACGCTTCAAGGTGGTTACTTTTGTATTAAGACAAAAATAAAAAGCACATACTGGTTTAAAATGGTTCAGGATGTTTATAATCCTTATTTTTTTGAGAAAGGTAGCCAACACCTCTAAAAGAAAAATATATGATTATTAAATCTATTCGCATTACCGTCCATACCACATTACTAATTGGATTGTGCTTACTCTACGGTTGTAGCTCAAACTGGGAGGAGGCTCACCAAGCCGATACGCACCAAGCTTATCAAGCGTATATCGAGGATAACCCCGAAGGCGAGCACATCGAAGAAGCGAAAAAACGTGCTGACAATCGCTATTGGCAATCCATTAAAAATGACTCAACCGCCAGGGGTTTTGAAACCTACCTCAATAAATTTCCCGAAGGACAGTTCCGATCCGAAGCGCAGGCGGAAATTAATCAATTGTCTTCTGCATCAACCAAAGCACGGGTAACCGGTTCCAACGTGATTATTCGAAGCGATCATACCACCGAATCACTGTCCGTGGGTGTCGTTGCAAAAGAGGGAACCATGGTTCAAATTCTTGACCGATATAATTCCGGCGGCAGCAGTGAAGCCATTCTGAAACGCGATATAACTGTTTTTAAAAATGGAGAACAGATAAATTTACCGGCAGGTAAAGCAATACGCATTTTAGCCGATCGAAGCGATTCCGTTCGTGCATCTTTTTCTACACCTAATTACGGCAAAACAGAAGCCATCATCAGCAAAAATGAGATTGAAGCCATGAGTGGGGAAACATGGTACAAAATTCACACCAACGATGACATTACCGGCTGGATTTACGGCAAATTTATAGAGGAGTTGTAACGCATAAATGAATCTGAATTTACAGGCGTTCTTCTACACACCCCGACCAGAAGCTATGTATGAAGCTGAAGGCGTATTTATATGAGGCCTTTGCAGTTACTTGACGCCCATTTCTCCCAAAGGGATCCCTTCGGGAGACTACGCTCTGCTGCGCTCAATATGACGTCACTCTGAGCGTGCCTCCCGCAGGGATGCCCATGGCAAAAGGCATACCTGCGGTGCAATGAGGAGCCACGACGAATGAAGTCGAAAACAAAGTCATGGTTCTGCAAGGTCCTCTTATACGTAAGTCGGCTTGCCTACCCGACTGGCCGGATAAGCAATCCGGCCTACAACTTCATACCCGGATGCTGGGGTTGCCAATAACTTTCCTGAAAAGTCATAACTCAAAGAAATATCAGCAGTATTTAATAAAAATTTATCAGCGCTCCTGAGTGAAACGATGTTATCGAAGAAAAGCTGTCTGAGTACCGAGGAATCGGCACGAGTTCTTTTCTTCTTGACCTTTTCGTACCTTTTGGAGCCTGTCCGACTCTTGGCGGATCAAACCAAAAGGTTCAAGAAAAACAATAATTCTATTCAAAAAATATCAATTAAGTGAAGAAACTACTGATTATTATCGGTCTTCTAAGCCTCCTCTCCTGTGGTCAGGAAGAGTCCTCAGCAACAGATAAAGCCAATAAAAATGCTTCTTTACAAGATACACTTCGGGTTGATACATCGATTGATTTTGTGACCGGCCAGTTTGATTTTAAAACCCATACTAATTTCCTGAAGGTTGATTCGAAATATGCCAACAAAGAAATTTATCTGCATAAAAAAACCTGCGAAGCATTTAAAGCAATGGCCGACAGTGCCAAAACCGATGGCATCGATTTTACGATTGTTTCAGGCACGCGAAATTTTAATTATCAAAAATCCATCTGGGATCGAAAGTGGAAAAAGTCTGATGCTTCATCAGGCTTAGCCAAAGCCAAGCAGATTCTGGAATATAGCTCCATGCCCATGACCTCCCGCCACCACTGGGGCACGGATATTGATATCAATGATCTTAATAACAGCTATTTTGAGAGCGGGCAAGGCAAAAAGGAATATGAGTGGCTCAAGGCGCACGCCAACGACTTTGGGTTTTATCAACCTTACACCGACAAAAGCCTGAACGGACGCACCGGTTATAACGAGGAAAAATGGCACTGGTCGTATATGCCGCTGGCCGGCCCTTATTTACAATTTTATAATGAAAATACCACCAATGCAGATATCAAAGGATTTAAAGGCGCCGAACTTGCCGGGGAAATAAAAATGGTGGAAACCTATGTAAACGGGGTTTCCCGCAAGGTTAAGGAATACAGTAGGTAGCAGTTGGCAGTAAGCCTGACTGCAAACTGCAGCCTGCAACTGCCTACTGGCCCTGCCTCTCTGCAATAATTTTCAGCCCGTCCAGCGTAAGCGTGGGTTCCACATGGTCAAAATGATTGGTATGGGCAGCAAATAACGACACCAACCCACCCGTGGCAACGACCTGCGCCGAGCCCATTTCTTTTCTCATGCGGTCAATTAATCCTTCAACCATGCACAGATGCCCCAGCACCAAGCCCGCCTGCATGGCTTGCTCGGTATTTTTCCCCATCGGCGAGGCAGGAACTTCAAGCGGTATATCGCCGAGCTGTGCCGCTTTGCCCACCAGCGCATCCACCGATGCATTAAGCCCTCCGCAAATGGCTACCCCGGTAAGGGCGCCCGGCGGTTCAACAGCCATTACCGTGGTGGCCGTACCGAAATCAACCACAATGCACCGGTCATTAACCAAGGCGTAGGCGCCGGCGGCATCGGCAATGAGATCCGCGCCCACCCGCTCGGGGTGATCGGCCTGCAGCTCCATTCCGGTATCGGTTTGGGCGTTGAGCAGCACCGGATTCTCGTGGAAAAGATCGGCCAGCGCCTTCGAAAGCGACCCTGTAACATCGGGCACCACACTGCTGATGATAACCGAAGAAATGGTATCTGGAGTAATACTTTCATCATCCAGCAATTGTTTAATTCGTTTTATATAATCCCGTGCACTCAAGACCGGGTGCGTATCGGTCCGCGGCAGCACGGTCCATTCATGGCCATCCCAGATACCTAATACAAGATTGCTGTTGCCTACATCTACCGCTAATAACATACGTTTTGCTGTTTATTCACTTCATTATTGTTTCAAAGGTATAAATTTTTGCGTTCGTATTTGTAAAATTCCAATCTAAATGCTAATTACAAGCCCCCTGATATTAAATGCATATTATGAATGAAGCAGAACAGCTCGAAAGGCTTTTCACATACGATCGCTGGGCCAACAAAAAAATCATCGCGTGTATAGCAGACCAGCCTTTTGACAACTCTAAAAAATGCATCCATCTGCTTGCACATATCAGTGCGGCACAGCAAGTTTGGTACCGGCGCATTAAAGGCCGGGATACTTCTGACATCACTTTATGGCCGCAGGGTCTTTCGGTTGAGAAAAGTGAAGATATCCTCCAATCCATGCACGGAAATTGGAAACAGCTTATTAGCGAAAACAGCAATCGGTTGGATGATGTAATTAGCTATCAAAATTCCAAAGGCAATGAATTTAATACACGGCTCGCAGACATCATCCACCACGTAATTATTCACGGGCAGCATCACCGGGCACAAATGGCAAGCTTGCTCAGTGATAGCGGCATCACCCCGCCGGGCACCGATTATATTTTATATCTGCGCGAGACTGATAATCAATGAACCACCCCGAAGCAGAACCGTCGGGGTATCGACAAGTAGAAGATACGTAAAAATATTTTTCTTCCATTATAACCCACCCCTGCACCCCTCCAGAGGGGAATTCAGGGTATTTTTACGTATCTTCTTTCTTTAACTATTACCGACCTACGGGGCGGGGAATTAAAATTACACGAGGACTTTATTCTGCAATCAATTGAACAAATTTTAGGCGCTTTTTCAAGCTTCATGTGGGGCTGGCCGCTGGTGGTTTTACTCGGCGGTGGCGGCATCTTTTTTATTATTTATTCAGGCTTTACGCCTTTCCGCTATTTTGGACACGCCATTCAAGTACTGCGTGGCAAGTATGATGACCCCGACGACCCCGGCGACATCAACCACTTTGAAGCCCTGGCAAGTGCACTTGCAGCCACGGTGGGGCTGGGCAACATCAGCGGGGTGGCGGTAGCTATTGCCACCGGCGGACCGGGCGCGGTATTCTGGATGTGGGTCAGCGCCTTCTTAGGTATTGCCACCAAATTTTTTACCTGCACGCTTTCCATTATGTACCGCGGCAAAGACAGCGAGGGCGATGTGCAAGGCGGCACTATGTATATGGTCACCGAGGGGCTGGGTAAAAACTGGAAGCCGTTGGCCGGGCTGTTTTCGGTAGCAGGGTTGTTTGGGGCGCTGCCTATTTTTCAGGCCAATCAGCTTACGCAGGTGTTGCGTGATGTGATCTACATTCCCAACGGCTGGGTCACCGAACAGGCCCATTTTATGGGTGATTTTATTACCGGTGCCGTAATTTTGGTGATCGTTTCCGTGGTTATATTCGGCGGTATCAAGCGCATTGGCAAGGTGGCCTCGCGCATGGTGCCCGCTATGGTGGTACTGTACGTAAGTGTGATCTTGGTAATCCTCGCTGTTCATATCGAAGTGATTCCCTATTACCTTAAATTGATTGTAACCGACGCTTTTTCCGCCGAATCGGCCATGGGAGGCGCGTTGGGCTCGCTCATCGTTGTGGGATTTAAGCGCGCCGCTTTTAGCAATGAGGCCGGTATTGGTACGGCCACGCTGGCCCACGGCGCGGCCAAAACTAAAGAGCCCGTTCGCGAAGGGCTGGTGGCCATGTTGGGGCCCGCCATTGATACGTTGCTGGTTTGTACCATGACGGCCCTGGCCATTTTGGTGACCGACGTCTGGAAAACCGGCCAGGAAAACGGCATCACGCTGACCGCATCAGCTTTTCAGGAAGCACTGGGTACTGCCGGCCCCATCATTCTCGTGTTCTGCGTGGCTATATTTGCCTTCAGTTCGCTTTTCACCTATGCCTATTATGGTACCAAATGCTTGGGGTTCCTTGCCGGCGCCGACAAACAGCACTATTACAATTATTTTTATGTGTTCTCCATTATTCTTGGGGCCGTTGCCACTATTGATTCGGTCATTAACCTCATCGACGGCATGTTTGCATTGATGGCTATTCCCACCGTGTTTACCGCGCTGATGCTGGCCCCAAAAGTAAAGGCCGCCGCCAAAGATTACTTTTCGCGGCTCGACAGTTTTGAGGTTTACGACTAATCAATGCCTTGCGTAATTGAGATTAAACAACCCCGAGGCAAGCCATCGGGGTATCAACAATAGGAAAAAGGTATACAAAAATTGGTTTCTATTTATTATCACCCACCCCTGCACCCCTCCAGAGGGGATCTTAGGAAATTTTTGCATACCTTCTTTTAGGAACGTTTCCGACCCATAGGATCGGGGAATTGAACCACTAAACTATTAAATCAAAAAATATCATCCGCCTATTAAATTCAGCCTTCAAACCACTGAATCCATCGTTTAATCATTTTTAAATACTCAAACATCTAAGTAAAAACTTAAGATCATTTTATTGATATGAAAAAAGGAGCCCCTTCAACTATCGTATTATTAAGCCTCGCCTTTTTAGGTGCGGTGATGCAACCGGCAGCAGCACAACAAGCAGAAAAAGATCAACTTACTGTTCCGGTTATCGAAAATGGGCAAACGCAAGTTATTTCCGCATTTAACGATCCTGCGCAATGGGTGCGCCATGATTTGTGGGTACAAACGACCTTTGACTCCGATGGAGACGGGAAACAAGATCGCGTGCATGTAGATGTTACGCGTCCGGCACAAACCGATTCCCTTGATCTCAAACTTCCTGTCATTTATGAAACAAGTCCCTATTATGCGGGCGTAGCCACGGAACCCGATATATTTTGGAATGTACGTCACGAACTGGGTGATCAACCGCCCAAACGGAGTCATCCCGGGTCCATTAATCGGCGGGATACACGACCAATCATATCCAATTCATTGATCAAAACTTGGGTACCGCGCGGTTTCATTGTGGTTCACTCCTCATCACCCGGTACGGGGCTGTCCGAAGGGTCGCCCACGGTGGGCGGGACAAACGAATCACTGGCGCCCAAGGCTGTCATCGACTGGCTCAACGGGCGCGCCAAAGGATTCAAAACCGCGGACGGCAATAAACAAGTAGAAGCCTATTGGACAAACGGTACGGTGGGTATGACGGGCACTTCCTACAACGGCACACTGCCGCTGGCTGCCGCTACCACCGGTGTTGAAGGGCTCGAGGCCATCATCCCGGTGGCTCCCAACACCTCGTATTATCATTATTACCGTTCGCATGGTCTGGTTCGCTCTCCGGGCGGCTACCTGGGTGAAGATATTGATGTACTGTATGATTTTATTCACAGCGGAAGTCAGGATCACAATGCGTTTAGCGACTCCACCATACGGGACACGAAAATGGCCGACGGAATGGATCGCATCACCGGTGATTACAATGACTTCTGGGCGGGGCGCGATTACCTCAACAAGCTGGAACCACTTAAGGCAGCGGTGTTGATGTCACATGCTTTTAATGACTGGAACGTGATGCCCGAACACAGCTATCGCATTTATGAGGCACTAAAACAGAAAGGGGTTCCGGCAGAAATATACTATCACCAGGGCGGGCATGGCGGACCGCCACCTGATGAAATGATGAACCGCTGGTTTACCCGGTATTTGTTTGATGTGGATAATGGAATTGAAGAAAAACCCCACGCTTGGATTACGCGTGAAAACGACAACCGCACCGAGCCCACGTCCTATCCGGATTACCCGCACCCCGATGCCGTTCCGGTTGCCCTGTATCCCGGAGCCGGAGCTCCACAACACGGAACATTGATGACCCAAAAATCCGGCGGACAAGGCCAAGAAACCCTGGTCGATAATTTTTCCTTTTCGTCCACAAATTTAGCCCGCGCCGAATGGACCGATCACCGCCTGATGTACACGACGCCAATCCTCAGCGATTCACTCCATATTTCAGGAACACCACGTATCACCATTTCTCTTGCCAGCAGCACCCCGGCCGCCAATTTGTCTGTAATGCTGGTTTCACTGCCTTGGAATGAAGGCCGGCGGACAAAAATAACCGACAACATCATAACGCGCGGCTGGGCCGATCCGCAGAACCACGCATCGCTGACCGAAAGCGAGCCCCTAAAACCAGGCACTTTTTACGAAATAGCGTTTGATTTACAGCCCGATGATCAGATCATTCCGCCCGGCCAGCAAATTGGATTGATGATCTTTTCCAGCGACCGTGATTTTACCCTTCATCCCGATCCGGGTACGGAGCTAACCATCGATCTCGATGCGACCTCACTTACGCTACCCATCGTTGGAGGCCGCACGTCTATCTTCAATGAATAGGATTACTTCGGGATAAGTCATTTTTACAACTAAATAAATATTCTGCACAATACCCCGGCATCTTGTACGTAATTATACTTCAAGATGATGTGTGAAAAAACGAGGGATAAATGACGAAGTATTAGTAGCTTTCTAAGCAGAAACCTCTCTTATTGTTTTAGCCTCCGGTTTTAGTAGTGCCGGGGGCTTTTTTTATGGACGTGAATTGAAGGGGGCAATCCGTTATATTGTTGTAAATTAATTCATTTTTATGGCTGATATAATACTTGGCATCGACCCCGGCTCTCGCAATACCGGCTACGCACTGCTTACTAAACAGAATGGTAAACTCATTGCCCTGCGGTGTGATGTCATTAAAATAAGTCACTTGGATGATCATGCTGATCGGTTACAGGTTATTTTTGAAAAAGTATCGGCGCTCATCAAATCATGTCAGCCTACCGCTTGTGCTATCGAAACCCCGGTATATGGGGTGGATCCACTGGCTATGCTCAAATTAGGGCGCGCCCAGGCGGCGGCCATGCTGGCCATCACCAATAACGATGTGTCCGTTACCGAGTATTATCCCAAAAAGGTGAAAAAATCCATTACCGGCAACGGCAATGCCGACAAAAAGCAGGTCGCCTTTATGCTGCGAAAAATGGTGCAGCTGCCCGATGAAAAAATTTCTGATGACGCCACTGATGCCCTCGCCGTAGCCTGGTGCCACCTGATGAAACAAAATGCCATCGGCCGGCAAGTGTCAGATGGAGCCCCAAAAGGGCATCAAAACCGGAGCGGGTCAAGCTGGAGCGAATTTGTTAAAAATAACCCTGATCGCGTTAAAGATTAATAGTATGGATCAAAAATCACAACTCGAACAAAAAATTAAGGACCTTAAACCGCACTTAGTGGAACAATTTAGAGTGAGCAGTATCGGTTATTTTGGTTCCTACGCAAAAAATAAAGCAACCGATAAAAGCGATATAGATCTGCTTGTTGAGTTTTCGGAAACACCCGGATGGGAATTTCTTAAGTTAAAGTTCTTCTTGGAAGAAAAACTAAATAGAAATGTAGATTTGGTGACAAGCAATGCCCTCAAAAAAGAGCTTAGGAAATCTATTCTAAAAGAAGTGGAATATGTATGAGTGAAAAAGAGCGGTCATATATTTTCTATCTGCATGATATACTTAACGCCATTCTCAAAATTCAGGATTATACAAGCGGGATGACTTTCGAAAAATTTTTAGGAGACGAAAAAACGCAGGATGCTGTTTTAAGAAATTTTGAGATAATTGGAGAAGCTTCGAACCAAGTTCCTGCCGCAAATGAACAACCCCGAGGCAAGCCATCGGGGTATCAACAAAAGGAAGAAGGTATGCAAAAATTGGTTTCTTTTTATTACTACCCACCCCTAAACCCCTTTAGAGGGGATTCCAGGAAATTTTTGCATACCTTCTTTTAGTAACTTTTTCCGACCCAAAGGATCGGGAAATTGAACCACTAAACTATTAAATTTTATGAGGCCTTTGTACCGTAGGTATGCCTATGGCACAAAACCACCTTTGTCATCCTGAATTTATTTCAGGATCTTAGATTTAAGCACAAAAACGACATTTTAGATTCTGATCCGCCAGCCGGCGGACAGAGTGACACAATTCTTTTGTTTTTCAAAGGCCTCTATAAATTGGTTTGGAAAATTGCTTCCGAACAGCTTCCTGCAAATCAACGTGATTTACATGAAGTTATAGATAAAGAAAGCTCCAAAAACTAATTCCCCTTAAATGATTGCATACCTCAAAGGCTCACTTGCAGCAAAATCGGCAGAACGCATTATTATCGACGTCAATGATGTTGGCTACGGGGTAGAAATATCGAACCAAACCTACCGCCAGCTTCCCAAAAAGGGCACCGACCTTAAGCTGCTTATTTATCACCACTTTACCGATAGCGACCAGCGCATGTTTGGGTTCTTCACCAAAGATGAAAAACAACTTTTTGAGCTGCTTATTACCGTCAAAGGCGTGGGGCCCAAACTGGGTTTAAAAATACTTTCCGGGCTGCCGGCGGCCGAAATAATAAGCGCAATCATGCAGGGTGATAAAGGCGCGCTCACCCAAATTACCGGTATTGGCAATAAAACGGCGCAACGCATGCTGCTGGAACTCAAAGATAAAATGGAAGAATTGGCTGCCAACTCAGCCCATGCCGCTTCGGGCACTGCCGTTTCGGGTGATACGAAAGAAGAAGCGGTTTCCGCACTGCAATCGCTTGGCATTAAAAAGAACGATGCGCAAAAAGCTGTGCAAAACGCCGGCAAAGATGCCGAGGATGATATTTTGGTAGAGCAACTGGTTAAAAAAGCCCTCTCACGGCTCAATAAATAATGCCATCGCATTAAATGAACAACCCCGAAGCAGAGCCATCGGGGTATCAAAGAGAATAAGATACCCTAAAATAATTTTCTTCCATTATAACCCACCCCTAAACCCCTCCAGAGGGGATTGGGGGATATTTTAGCGTATCTTATACTGTAATCTATCCGACCCAAAGGGTGGCGCTATTAAACCACTTATCAAATAAATAACAATTATTTAACGCTGCGCGGTTTAATTTCACCCCGCAGCTTTGTACTATACCTAATTGTTTTGCATGGCAATATAACCTTAACTAAATTCAGCCTTTGTGTCAGACAAACAAACCATTTTAGTTGTTGATGATGAGCAAGACCTTTTGGATCTCATAGAATATAACCTCAAAAAAGAGGGCTTTGATGTATTAAAAGCCGAAGACGGCGAAGAGGGCATTGCGGTGGCTCGAAAACATTCTCCTGATCTTATTCTGCTCGATATTATGATGCCCAAAATGGATGGCCTTGAAGCCGTTGAGGTCATCCGGAATGATGATGAGCTCAGTCCCATCCCCATCATTTTTCTTACCGCCCGCGGAGATGAAAAAACCGAGGTCGAAGGCCTCGACAAAGGCGGCGACGATTACATCACCAAGCCCATCAGCACCACAAAACTCATTTCGCGTATCAAAGCCGTGCTGCGGCGCTTTAAAGAAACCCGGGAGCCCAACCGTATTGAAGTGCACGATATCATCATTGATAAAGATCAGTATATTGTCATTCAGGGTGAGGACGATGAATTTCAGCTGCCGCGCAAAGAGTTTGAGCTGCTTTATTTTCTGGCCAGCCGCAAGGGCAACGTTATGGACCGGCAAACCCTGCTTAACCACGTATGGGGTGATAACGTGTATGTTGTTGATCGCACCGTGGATGTACATGTGCGAAAAATTCGCGAGAAACTGGGGGATGAATACATTGAAACCGTAAAAGGCGTGGGGTATCGATTTAAAAAATGAATAAAACGCCTTTCCAAAAACCGTCGCGCCTGGCATTTCGCAGCGCCACTGCAGCCGCTTTTCTAATTGGGGTGATTGGTGGACTTGCCCTGTATTTTTTGGCTGACATTTCCCGCAATTTGATCTTTCTAATGGCTGCCATTCTGTTTGTCAGCTCTTTTGTATTTATCTACGGTATCATATACCGGCTTCAGTTTAACCGCCTCGAACAGCTCAACAAAATTATCCGTAACATTGCCCGAAAACGATTCCAGAGTTACGAGAACCTGAGCACCCACGGAAAAGATGAGCTGGACTACCTGATCAAGCAATCCATTCGGGCCAGCAAAACGGTGGAACGCGAAATTAAGCGGCTCAACCGTATTGAAAACTATCGTAAAGAATTTATAGGCGACATCTCGCATGAGCTCAAAACGCCTATTTTTGCCATCCAGGGATTTATTGAAACGCTACTAAACGGAGCCATTAACGACAATGAGGTAAACCGCAAATTCCTCAAAAAGGCCATGCGTAACGTGAACCGGCTCACCTATCTTACCAAAGATCTCATGGCCATATCCAAACTGGAGACCGGAGAGCTGAAATCGGAAATACAGGACATCTACCTGCGCGATGTGATGATGGACGTGGTAGAAAGCCTGCAGTACAAAGCCAATAAAGAACATATACATATAGAAGTGGATGCACCGGACAAAAATCTGTTGGTCAGCGCCGACCGTAACCAAATCAAGCAGGTGCTCATCAACCTTATTGAAAACGCCATCAAATACAACAAGCAAGAAGGCACCGTAACCGTAGGTACCAAGCAATACTCCGCCGATGAAAGCCGCATGCTGGTATACGTGCAGGATACCGGTATTGGTATTGAGCAGCAATATATCGACCGGGTGACCGAACGCTTTTTCCGAGTGGATAAATCACGCTCACGAGAAAAGGGCGGCACCGGGCTGGGGCTGGCTATTGTGAAGCATATTATGGAGGCCCACGGGGAAGAATTTTTTATGGAAAGCACGCCCAATGTGGGGTCCACTTTCAGCTTTACACTTACCAAAGTAGAACGGACCACTATTTCTGTTTGATTAAATAGAGACCTTTTGCAGTACTGCCGTCTATTTCGACTTCACTCCGTTGCGCTCTCCGTAGGAGTCCTTCGGACAATATGACGTCAGTCTGAGCGTGCCTCCCGAAGGGATGCCTATGGCAAAAGGCATACCTTCGGTGCAATGAGCACCGGTTTTACATCGTGCGAATGTAGTCGAAGACTTTTATGAGGTTTTTGCAAAGCCCTCTAAATAATCAGTTCCAGCGGCAAAATAATCAAGCAAATGTAGGAGCTTTTAAATTCTTATATTTCGAGCCTCATTCAGCATTCATAACTCATCAATTCCATTATGCTTCACGCTGTTATCATGGCCGGTGGATCCGGCACGCGCTTTTGGCCCAAAAGCACCAAACAAACGCCTAAACAATTTCTGAATCTCTTTGGCGATCAAACCATGCTGCAGGCTACGGTGGGGCGCATCACGTCTGCTATCCCGGCGGAGCGGGTGTGGGTTATCACTAACGCGCGCTATGTAGAACTGGTGCAGCAACAACTGCCTGACATAGCCGAGCAAAATATTATCGGTGAGCCCGTGGCCAAAAATACAGCTCCATGCGTTGCCGCGGCGGCGGCACTCATCAACCAACAGGATGAAGACGCCACCATGGTGGTGCTGCCGGCCGATCATCTTATCGCTGATACCGATGCGTTTATTTCGGTGCTGCAAGCCGGTGCCAAAAAAGCCGAGTCGTCGGATGCGCTGGTCACCATCGGCATTCAGCCCAACCGACCGGAAACCGGTTACGGCTACATCGAATTCATCAAAGATTCCGGGGAGAAAATCGGCAACCACCGAAGCCGCAAAGTGAAACAGTTTCGCGAAAAACCGGACATCACCACGGCACGGCAGTTTATCCACTCGGGGCGATTTTTATGGAACAGCGGCATGTTTATTTGGAAAGCATCGACCATCCTCAACCAGTTTGAAAAACACCTGCCCGAAGTGGCCGATGCGCTGGATCATTTTGAAAATGACGGCGATGACGCCATCGACAACTTTTATCACGCTGCACCCTCGGTTTCCATTGATTATGGCATCATGGAAAAGGCCAAAGATGTGTTTGTGATTCCCGGCGATTTCGGCTGGAACGATCTGGGCAGTTGGAAGGCGCTCTATGAAATAGGCCAAAAAGATGGAAACGACAATGTTACCCGCGCGCAGCACTACCTTACCGAAGACGCCTCTGGAAATATTTTACAGAGCGAAAATGGTAAACTCATTGCGCTGGTGGGCGTCGAAAACCTGGCCGTGGTAGAAACCGAAAATGCCATTCTGGTGTGCAATCTCGACAAAGCGCAGGGCGTGAAGCAAATTGTAAACAAGCTTAAAGAAAGCGAAGAAACCGAGAAATTTTTATAGAGGAATAGAAAGCAGATAAAAACGGACTGAACGAATTTCCACCGATTTAAATCCGCTTAATCAGTGTCATCCGTGTTCTATTTATTATACGGTCACCGTTAATTGATCATACGCCAGCTGCACGTGATCCGGTAGACGCTTGTTGCTCTCAGCGTGATCTACAAAACCGTTCATATGGATGAGGTAGGTCTGCGGTATGTCCAATTCTTCGGCTAATTCCACAGCCTGTGGAATTGTCAGGTGGGTGGGGTGATCCGGCTTCCAGCGGAGTCCGTCGAGCACCAGAACCTTTGAGCCTTTGATCCGTTCCTTGGTTTCCGGCGGAATGGTTTTTACATCACTAAAATAAGACAGCGCATTTATTCTGAACCCAAGCACGTCCACATCACCATGAGTGGCCGGGAGCGGGGTGATGGTGGCATCCTGAAAGGAGATTGGTTCATTCATTTCGCGGAGATCCAGTACGGCCGCGCCGGGGTAGCGGTCGGACCCAAACATGTAGTCAAAGCGGCGGCGAATGGCCTGAATGCTTTCTTTGGTAGAATATACCGGCATGTGTTGATCTTGTTTGTAGCAAAATGGACGGAGATCATCGAGCCCGGCAATGTGGTCCATATGCTCGTGGGTTATGAGCACCAGGTCGATATGACTGATTCCTGCGCGGAGCGTTTGTAGCCGAAACTCCGGCCCGGTATCAATGACGATAGAAGTGTCTTCCGTCTGCAGCCAGGCCGAGCAGCGCCAGCGCGTATTTCGGGGATCAGGCTTGATATTTTCGCGACCAAACCCACCCGCGATGGGAACGCCCATAGATGTGCCTGTGCCCAGGAAAGTCAGCTTCATGAAATGTCTGCATTTTCGGGTTTTCCCGGTTCGTCAAACTCCTCAAAGCGGTCCCATAAATTGCTGAGCTCTTTGCGTATGGCCGGTTTTATATACATGCTTTTTATGTGGTCTTTGTTTAGTACGCGTGCTAATAACCCCACTTGCTGTTCAATGGGCCGTTTTTTATTGATGACAATCAATTTTTCTCCTTCCATCACGCATTGATCACCCTTAAATGTACCGCGCTCTTTACGAATGGTGTATCCGGCGCGCTCAACCAGGTCTTCGAGCTCAATGAAAAGTTTCTCTGCTTTCATTTAAAACGTAATTCCTATTAAAATGCTGTGGGCTGTTGCATCGTAGTTAAGCGCGTCCAAATCGTTGATATCAAATGACCGGAACGAATAATCATAACCGAGACTTAGCCCGGCTTCGCCAAAAAGTTCATCAAAATAAAGCCGGCCTTGCGCATCGATAGCTTTTACATTTCCGCCGCCATCCCGCTCGCGGGTGGAATAGGTAAATCCGTATCGGGGTATACCGTTAGCTTTTATTCGAATGGATGGAGCCAGCCGGGCATTAATTTCGAGGCCGGTTCCAAAATCAAACGTGCCCTGCGAAAAAAGCGGCGTAGCCCCGGATAGCGTCTCGTTATTACTCACCCGTGTAAGGGATGTTTGCCCCTGAAGCGGAATAAAGACCAACACATCTTTTTTTCTCAAAAGGGGAATGCCATACCCAAGATTAATACCCGCATCAAAATACGAAAAATTATCAAGCCCGGTTGTACTGCCCGCGGTTCCTAAAAATATGTTGAGGAACGGAGTTTCAAGTTTGAAGCGCACAATATTGGCCGAAAAGGAATATACCGCGGCCCCAAAACTATCGTCATTTCCTGTGTAGGTAAAGTCAATTGGTTCCACCCCGGCATAAATGCCAACACCCGGAATCCCGGCGGTTTCCTTTTCTTCATTATCAACCGAAAACATTTGTGCATGGACAACCGCCGGCAGCAGCACAAGTAAAAAGAGAAGATATAGGTTTCGCCAGATGCGCAGGCTTTTATGATAAAATTTATAAACAGGAGATAAATTCATAATACAACGGGGTATTTTCTTGGTTTTTTAGTACCGTTTATAACGGCTATACATAATGATAATATAAAGACTGCCAAGAATGTTAATTATACTTTTTGTATAAAATATTTCCAGTCTGCCAGAGCTTAATTACACAATAACTGGCCTTCTAATCTGTTATAGAAGCGTATCCCTAACATCCCATCACCATCCCGACCAGGGGCCGCAACTGATACTTGCGGCCCTTCTTTTTTTTGAGTTGTTCAACTATATACTAATTTTATGGCTTTGATTAAAACGCGATATTTATGCAGGATTAGAAACACAAAATACTTCTTGACAAGAGAGTAGATAGGTACTTATATTTGGAGCTCCAAACAACCCGCTCTTTGCGGGTGTTATTTAACATTTTGGAATTATTGGTCCGGTAGTTCAGCTGGTTAGAACGCCTGCCTGTCACGCAGGAGGTCGCGAGTTCGAATCTCGTCCGGATCGCTTTTGCTTAAGCCTTTAACTCGTAAAGAGTTAGAGGTTTTTTTATTTGGGGAAATTAGCCCTTATTGAAACGACACTTTTCAAATTTGGGTCACATTTGGGTCACAGAATTATAAGGGTATCCTGTTTTTTTGCCCTTTTGTAGGTGGGATTCCGTGCGGTGCAGCACTTCTAAAACCTCACGTTTTGTAAGGTTGCTGTATATCTGAAATGATAGTATTTGATATGCCTGGGAAGGATTGCACGAATAACCATGCCGGCGCGCCGATCTTATGAGGAGCTTCTTGCTAAGGTGGGTAGATTAAAGCCCTTCGTAAACATCACTTCGATGGCCAATACGAATCACCAATACCAAAAGTTTTTCATCATGGATTTGATAGACAATTCGATAAGAGCTAACACGAACGCGCCAAAGATTGGAGGCACCTTTTAGCTTGGTGCAGTTATGGGGCCGGGGTTCGTTGGTAAGGCTATCTATAGCCTCAATGATATTAGATTTATACGGATCGGGAATCTTTTTTAATGCTTTTTGCGCTTTCCGCTCAATTTGTACCTGCCAGTCCATCTAACTAAGCAGTTCCTTTTTAGCCTGTTCCCACGGTATAAATTCACTCTCTTTATCAGAAAGGATACACTGGGCTTCGGTAACGTCTTTTTGATCTTCTAATACCTGAATAGCCTCCAGATCATCAAGTGGTACCATAGCAGCTACGGCTTTACCCTTACGTGTTATAACGGTACGGTGGCCGCCAAAGCCGGTCTCATTAAGTAGATCGGAAAAGGAACGGCGCGCTTTAGCGCTATTTATTTTTTTAATGTCCATTAGTTTACTCTTTCTTATCAGTTGTACATAATGTACGCAATGATAACGTAAATGGATAGTTTAATTGTATTCTCTTTTTGAGTCGTTCGATTCGTTCAACTAACGCGCCGCTTTTTATAATGTGAAAAAACTCTTGCTGTGATATGCAGCTCCAGTTGCTAAATTTCCGAACTATATTGCACTATAATCTATCATAAAACGCTTTTAAGGGGTCTTTGTCTGTTAGAATAGCCTTTATTAAAGTAGCCTTAATGGGCTTTAAACGGCTTCTAAAGATTGGCTGTAAACGGCGTTCTTTTCGGGTGGTATGTTATACCATTGCGGTTTTAAGATATTAAGCGCGCCAGTACAATTAGATACCCTTTTGTTTTTTCCGAGAGAGAAAAAAACCTGGGGAACGGTTTCAGATATGTAACTTCATTTAGAATTTTGGGTGGCCGGGGGTTCTATCCGTTTCACGCGCTGGTAACGTATTGCTTTTATCGTGCCAAAATACACTTACTTATATTGGCCTTTCTTTGGGTGTTCCTTCGGTGTTTTTACGGTGTTTTCAGTTAAGCCGTACTGCCTTTTTATAGTGTGTAAAAATGTAAGTATTTGTAAGCGTATCAAATCCCTTTTTAGGGTGTTGCATTTTGTTGCATTAGTACCGGCGCGTTTCACTGTTCTATCACTGTTATTGACCTGAAAATTTACACTGTTTTTCGGCTGTTAATAGGCTTATTTGAAATACTTTGATTAATCAAAATCCCAATCTTTCAGCTCCCATTTAGGTAAAGAGATATTCCAGTCATCTACATCATCAAAATCCCATTCCGGTAACGATAAATCCCATGGCTCTAAATCAATGTTCCATGCTGGTATATCAATATCCCATTCCTGCAACTCCCAATCATTTTCTTTAGCCATCATTAAAATCTCATTCTCATTTGAGACTACCATTATTTATATCCTTAGTAGGGCTGGTACTTTGATAAACCTTTCCTACTCTTTAGGTGAAGTAACGGCTTCACTAAATTGGGTTCCTGCAAATAGAGCTTGTTATTTTTATAGCGTACTCTGTCAATGGAAGCCAGTCGCTTATCTGCATAGCCTAAAAGCTCAACCGGAACCTTCATTTTATCATATTCCATGTGCTTAATATCATTGGGCTTTAGATTAGTAATTTGAACAAGATTGGTTTCATTTTTGATGTATTTTTTATCATTAGCTAATTTCCGTAACCTATACGCAGTTGAATGATGAACGTTTAACGTATCTGCAATAACGGAAAGGGAAATAGGGGCCGCGGGTGGTTTGGAACTGTGGGTAGTTCTGGATATTAATTGTTCCGTCCGCAGCCCTTTCCCTGTTTCAGCAAGTGAAGCGAAAACAGCACCTGCCAAAAAAGCTTTAACTGTTTTTAAGTCTTTCGGGTACATAATAGCAGCCCTTCCAAACGTCCAGTTTTCCATTGCATGAACACGGTCAATTCCCCTGAAGTAATAACGGCCGTATCTGTTTTTACCGAACCAATTTCGCTTTATTAGCCAGTTGAAGTACCTATACACAGATTTTAAAGGGTAACTGGTGGCTGATGCTATTTTGTGTACCGGCTTATCGCTGCTATGGGTGTTCCCATCGTATAAAAACTGTGATGCAGCATTAGACGCCTATCTGTTTATACTTCTGCTCTCTAAGGCCAAATAAAGCCATTTCGCAAGGTATCTTTAAATACTCTGTACTCATTGGCTATACGCTCCGGCATGGGTTGGGGTCGGGAATAATTCCGGTTGGCTTTCAGGTGGGAAATAATCGGGGTCGGTGCTGTAATACTTAGCCTTATGCTTAGTAATTTCACACGGCGCGGTTTTAACAACCGTTATTTTATTAAGCCTTTCTAATTTCGCCACATAACGGCAAATATTGGGGCGGTCTATACCGGTTTCAACCGATACCATTTTCATGGTCTTAGGGTGCGGCTTAAACGCCTGAAAGGTGCGCTGGGTCTGTACTTTCTTAGTTGATTCTTTCATCTGCTTTCCTCCTTTTAGGTGTGCAATTTTCAGGAAAAACAGCTACTTTCAGATACTGCTTTCCCCTTGCCCTTGCTGCTCAAAACAGCGGGGCTTTTTTATGCACTTACCTTTTTGGGTTCCTGTTCCTGGGCTTGCAGATATTCCACTACATCGGTTTTACGGTACCCAACCGCGCCGGGTCCAATCTGAATTTTAGAAAAGGGCAGCCTGCCTTCAGATTCCCATCGGTAAAGGGTCGGAATGGAAATGCCGAGAAGTGAACACAGTTTTTTAGGTCGGATTAGCTGTAAGTCATTCATAAGTTGTAAGCGTTTGGTTATTATTTAGTACGCTTAGAACCTATTGAGAAAAGAGGGGCTGAATTAAGAAGTAATACATTATTTCATTGAAGCAATGATTACTTCATATCATTTGGAAGAGCTTTTTTGATACGGGTTTTCATCTGCCTTAAAGATAAATTGTTAGTAAATTCTGAATGGTTTTCATCTATGAATTTATAAATTTGATTTACGTTAGCATTGCCTTTCCATCTACCATTTTGATGAATAAATCTTTTGCTATCACTGTCTTTAATTAGTTTGGTAACAATGGCCTTAATCTCTTTTTGGGGAACGCTTTTTTGTTCTTACGGCCTGCTTTTTTCCCAATCTCTTTGATAATTTGCTCTTGTTCCGCTTCTGTCATTTCACCCATCAATTTTAACTTTTCAGGATAGCCGGAATCTAAGATTCTATTGCATATTAGCTTCAAAGCTTCGCTATTAAGTTTCAATCTTCTAACAAGATCATAATTTGATACCGCTTCATAAATTTCGTCTGAACCAAATCCTTTATAATCACTGTTTCTTACCGTTTCGTAAATCTTTATTGAGAGATTGAAAATATCATCTAATTCATCTTCACTAACTTCATAAAATCTATTTTTACAAAATACTGATTCAACTTTTACCACTAAATCATCGCATAGACTATCGCATAAACTTAGTTCCGGAAAATCTTCAATATTGTAATCTCCTGTATCTATAGTATCCCAATAATTGATATCATCCTTTTTTTTATCACATAATTCAAAAAAGGATATTTTAAACCCTTCAACCGTTTTGTTTAGCTTCTCTTCCATCTGATTATATCTATTATCTAACCTGTTCTGAATTGATAATAGATCTGATAAAACAGAGAGATGATTATCATCATTGTAGTACTTCACGTATTTGTTATAATACTCTATAAAAAAATCAAAACTCTTTATCTGATTTAATCTAATCCTATCCAAAACACTTCCCATAATGCCTACCCAATCTTAGTAATTGTAGCTTCTGTTTCACCTGCTAAAATCTGCTGAAGGTGTCCGCTCCATCGGTTCATGGCTTGCCGTTTCTCTTTCATGTAGCTGTGGCGGTCGTAAATAACCGTAACCTGAGTATCTCCTGCCAATCCCTTATGGTTTAGTATCTTACCCAATACCGTACGGTCAACGGCTAATTTAGCCATGTAGGTGGCCACGGTTCGCCTAAGGTCATGGGGCCGAAAATCGGATACCTTAGAATGGTTTTGAATAGTCCGGCGCGCTCTGGTAAGCCATGCTAACGGCGCGTTATCTTTTTGGGGTGAACAAAAAATATAATCTGTTTCGCCTGTAGTGGGTCGCATCTGCTCAATGATCTGTAAAGCCATATCCGATAAGGGTACATCATGGGGCTTTTTATTCTTTGCCAATGCTGCCGGTATAGTCCAAACGTCGCCGCGAATATCATCCCACTTCATTTTCATGGTTTCGGTTTTCCGTTGGCCTGTGATAAGCAGCATCTTAAAAACTTGCTGGGTGGGCTGTTCCATCTTCTCAAACCATTCCCATAATATTTGAATCTCTTTTTTATCATAATACCGGTCGCGTTTGGTGTTCCCTTTTTTATAGGTTGATGTTAGCTGTACCGGATTCGTTTCTGCCAGTCCGCGCTCCATGCCGAACGTGAAAATTCGCGATAGGCGCGCTCTAATACGATTAGCCATAGTAGGGGCTTCGTCGGTATAGGCTTTATCATCTAATAGGCTAAGAATCTGGTTTTTGCTTATATCTGCTATTGGGTACTTGCCTAACTTTGGCAATAGTTCAACATCAATAATTCGCCGGTACTCCTTTCGGGTGCTCTCTCTGAGGGTTGGCAAATACTTTGTTTTAAATTCGTCTGCCAGTTCCGCGAACGTTTGGGGGTCGGATTGATACCGGCGTTTATTCTTTTCGGCCTGTGGGTCGATTCCATCGCTTACCTTTGCTTTCAGAGCTTCAACTTTTTTACGCGCACCGGATAAACTCATGCCCGGAAACGTGCCAATCGTGAAACGCCGCTTTTTGCCTTTGAACCGATACCGATAACAGAATTTCTTAGTACCGGCTTTTGATACCCTAAGCATTAAGCCGGTTTTAACGGTATCATAAAATGCCATTGGCTTTTCCGGTGCTTTCATTCCGGCAATCGTGTTATGATCTAACTTTTGTTTAGGCATAGTTGATTTTTTCGGTTACCGTGACCCAATTCTAAATTTGGGTCACATTTGGGTCACAGAATTATAAGCATCGGTGATAATACCTAAGAATAAATGTAACCGTTAAACGCATGGTATTCAATGTTTTATCTTATTATTTGTTAATAGATAAGAATTGCTAATAATACCTTATTTACTGCCTGTCACGCAGGAGGTCGCGAGTTCGAATCTCGTCCGGATCGCTCGTTGGCTACTCCCTGATTCGCATAGAGTTAGGGAGTTTTTTATTTGGGAATAATCTCTCTTTTTTTAGGTGCTAAAATCATTTTGGGACAAGGTATTGCTTCACACTCCTAATTTATTCTTCCAAAATTGGCGAGAAATTCGTGCTTATGGGAAAGACTAATTATTTTTCTTTAGTACCTCTTCCAGTTTTCTAATCATCTCTTGGTGCTTTGCTTCGCCCATCTTTTTGATATTAAGAAGCTTCCATTGTACGGCCGGTAAATCCTTTAGATGAGCTATGGGCATTAAATCCCATTGAGGATCTCCTTTTTTGAAGGTGATAAGAAATTCTTTCTCCTTATCGGTTAAGTCTTTGAGCAATAACCCTGAGAGTTTCTTTTGAATATTTATCAATTCGTCTAAACCGACGGGTTCAATAGTCATCCCATCGAACTCATTTGTATAAATTTCTTTCAGATCAATGGCATTTGGATTTAGCAACTCATTCATGGGACGCGAATGGCTAATCAAATAACCCACAAAAGCTATTCGAATATTCTCGGTTATGCCTTCATTTTCTAAGAGGAGCTTCACATCATATAAATCCCTGGGGTGTTGCCGGTCTAAGGCTGCACAAATCTTTCCTCCATAGAGATCTTCCAACGATAACGTGTTTACAGCTGCGTATAACTCAAATTCTTCTTGTAGCTTTGGATTCAATTCTTTCTCGACCGGATTAAATAAGGTTCCCCGAAGCACGGTATTGACTTCGACCTTAATCTGGGCGGTAGAGTCTCGTATAATCAGCTTGCTTAGTGTACCACCACTTTTATATGTTGATATTGTGGTCTCGGGAATACGTTCCGACACCTTCTTAGCAATACGCTCAACCCCATTTTGAATTTCATTTAATGATTCCTTCCTATTCTTTACAGGCAAATAAGTGAGATCAATATCTACCGACAGCCTCGGAAAATCCCGCCAGAAAAAGTTTATAGCCGTTCCGCCTTTGAGCGCAAAGTACTCAATTTCTCCAATGCTCGGTAACACCCTTAACAACAGGCGAACCTGATTTTGATATCCTTCCGTCATTGATCTTCCCTCGATAATTCCGGTACCACGATCTTGTATTTTTTATCGAGCGTTCCTCCCCTTATGATTTCTCGCTTTCCTTTTCCAAGGTCTATTGCCGAAGGATCGAGTCTCTTGAACCAGGCATGGTTATGATTTTCAGCCAAGTACATAAATAAACGCTTTACTCGTATTGATTTGCAGGTTTCCAATAGCTGCTGCAAAAGGGCAGGGCGTAATGATGATAATCCTTCCATGATGTAATTGGCTTCATCAAAGCCTTCATGCCTGGGTATATCATACAGATACTCCATCACCGCTCGCTCGGCAGAAGATATACTGATTTCTATTTGATTTGAGCTTTTTGTTGAGAGGGCATTAACCTCCTTAGAAAAAAGGGTGGCTGAACGTATCGCTAAATCGGCATTCCATTCATACTTTTGGAACCAAGACGGTACCCGTACCTCCGGTGTTTTCCATAAGATTACCTGTTGACCTCTCATCCTTAGATAGTGTCCATATCCCTGTAGCTCAAGGGCTGTCCGACCTCCTACATGGATAGATAAATCTTGAAGCTTCTGCAGGGCATATAACCCACCTTCCCAAGACAGCTCATCGCCCGTTCTTTTATAGGCGCCCGTACCTACCCGCTCTATCCAGCCGCTATTTTTATACCCATCAGCCAACTGCTTATAGACTCCTTTCTTCTTCAGCCAGTCAGAGGTGATTACCGTACCTGGAGGCCACTCTTGTAATATACGGTTTATTTTTTTCATTATTAGTCAATAAATTATTGACTAATTTAACAAATTATAAACTATAATTCAGTTTAAATAATATAGGACCGGTCTATAAAAAATGGACTCATTTGTGTTTTTTTAAACCCAAGGTGTCAATATAGTCTCTGCATTCGGTCTTATAACGTTTTGTACACGGTAAATTTTAGCAAATTTATTTATCTCTGAAAATGATGCCTTTTTCTCAGCAATACCCGATCTTAGTGCTTCAATTGCAATGTCCAATCCAATTTTATTTCTGAATTTGAAACAATCGGCAATAGTCTTAGCTGGGCAATACACTTTAATCTTTATCCCATCAACCTCATGCTTTTCTATACCTTCGGTAAGACTGCTCCCGGAAAATCGGTAAACCTTTATTGGGGGGATGATCAAGTTTAGGGTTTCTATTTGATCTTGGAATTGCTATATGCACCTGGTGCGGTATTTCTGTTGTCATACCATGAAAATCTAATGCTGAAATCAGGCAGATTCTGGCACTGGAAATTTTAGTAGATACAATGGCGAGGTCCGGACTTGAAAGGCCGCCCTCCCTGGTAAGTTTATATACGCCCCACTCAAGCTGCGTGAGGTACCCTTCTCTCGCATATGGTAGAGCGTACGTCTGTGGATACCCTGATTAAGGACCTCAGAGGTCCTTAGAACTTCTCCATATTCCTCAAAAACCCTACTCGCTTCTTTTATTTTTTTTTCAGATACATACATGGGGGCAATATTGCATACATGTATATGTATGTGTATGCGTTTTTGTTCATAAATGCAGTTTTCCTTACTCGCTTAGCCCATTTCCATATTTACACTATCACTCCCCATCCGAATCAAGCAGCGCCCACGCAGCCAAACCTGCAACCACCGCTGTTACCCCAAGCATTAATCCAATATTTATATCGCGTTGGGCCCGTTTCGCCTTTTTAAGTTTATCAGAGCCAATACCCTTTTGAGTAATAATATCTTCCAGCTCATCAATTTTGTTTACTAATTCTTTGCGGGTTCTTTCTTTCCAATTCATAGTCTTTATTTTTTAAATTACGGTAATTGTTTAGTGTCAATATAATCAATAAGCGATCGGTTATTAACATCAATTTGAGAACCTTCTTTGAAGAGGGTTTCGAAATACCGGACTATATTTCGACTTCCCTTCACTCCGTTACGCTGCGCTCTCCGTAGGAGTCCTTCGGACAATATGACGTCAGTATGAGCGTGCCTCCCAAAGGGATGCCTATGGCAAAAGGCATCTCTGCGGTGCAATGAAGCCCAATTTAACTCGGGAGAATGTAGTCTTCCGAAGGGATCCCTTTGGGAGAAGACTTATTTATTAGTTCTTCAAAGCCCTCCACAAAGTCTATTTAAAATTTTGAGAGCTTTAATTATTCGCAATCTTTGAACTTACAGTTATCAATCCACGTTAAATAGTTTTTACTTTGTTAAAATAAATAATTCGTTATTTTTGTTAACCATAATATTTAAGTACTCTGCTAAGTAATTTTAGTGTTTGTAATTTCGAACAAGATTCTATTTATGCGATATCTATTAATTTTTATTCTGCCGGTTTTCTTCTTTGCCTGCTCAAGCACCTCGCAGGTTAGCAGCGATTCACAACAAACAACATCAGATCAATCCGACAAGGAAGAACTTTACTGGAGCAGAGTTGATAGTGCCAAAATGCAGTTTGCCGAAGCTGATGTGAAATTTATGACCATGATGATTGGCCACCATGCACAGGCACTGGTAATGTCGCGCCTGGCCCCGGAAAATGGTGCCAGCCCCCAAGTGCAAACCCTGGCTTCACGCATTATTAATGGCCAACAAGATGAAATTAAAACCATGCAGCAATGGCTGAAAGAGCGCAATCAACCCACGGTAGATCTGCAGATTGACGGTCTACTGCTTATGATTAACGGAATGCGCTCCGGCCATATGGATATGGTGGGCATGCTCAGCCAAAAACAGTTGGAAGAGCTTTCACGCGCACAAGGAAAACAATTTGACCGGTTATTCCTCAAATATATGATTGCCCATCATCAGGGCGCTGTGGTGATGGTTGACAATCTCATAAAAACTGAAAATGGCGCACGTGAAGAGGCCGCTTTCCGGCTGGCTTCCGGCATTAATGCCGACCAACAAACCGAAATTGACCGCATGCAACGCATGCTTAACAATGTTGAATCTTCATTGCAGTAACTTCATAATTAAAAACGCATATCATAACTATCACTCTTCAATAACATTATCATGAAAAACCCTTCGAATACATCTTTCCAACCTACAAATGCCCTTTTCAAAAGTGCCTCCTGGCTCTTTTGTGCTGTGTTCATCCTGTTTACGGCCTACGCTTGTGGACCCACATCAGAAGTTCAGCAGCAGCAATACGACACCGGCATTGCGCCCCAATCGTTAAGCCAGGCCCAGCCACCCAGTCCGGATCCACGCGTTGGGCTCTCGGCCGGTTTATTTGACGCCGGAGAAGCCACCTGGAATCTTAATAAAGTTTCATCTAAGCAGCCTCCGGAAGATTTTGTGGGCAAAACCAATTCCGATCTTGCCTTTAAAGGAAAGTATGCCATCCAGGGGAATTATAATGGCATTATGGTATGGGATGTTTCAACGCCCTCTGAGCCGCAATTAGTTACTGAATACGTGTGCCCCGCATCACAGAGTGATGTTTCGGTATATGGCGATCTGTTATTCATTTCGGGTGAAGGACTCGGCGGGCGGCTCGACTGCGGCACCGAAGGCGTAGAAGGACCAGTAAGTGATAAACGGCTTCGCGGCATCCGCATTTTTGATATCAGCGACATCAAAAACCCTGAGTATATTTCTAATGTGCAAACCTGCCGCGGCTCGCACACGCACTCTCTCCTCACCGATGGCAACGACCCCGACAACATCTATGTATATGTTTCCGGCTCAGCGACCGTGCGCTCTAACGAAGAACTTCCAGGCTGTTCGGATGTACGCCCTTCTGAGGATCCCAATTCAGCGCTCTTTCGTATTGAAGTGATTCAAGTACCGCTTGATAATCCCCAGGCATCAAAAATTGTTAGTTCACCCCGTATTTTTGAAAACCTGACCGAAGCCCCGACACACGGGCAATCGCCGGCCGACAAAGCGCGTGTTGAGGAAGCACGAAAAAAGGGCAAATTTATTGTAGAAATTCAGGGCACATCCAATGTACTTCCAGACCGCTTTGTGCAACAGTTATTTAGCCGACGGGTTGAAGGAGAGCCCACAGCCGAAGACAGCGCAGCCCTGCGTAAAGATCTTCCACAAATTATTGAGCGCATGATCGGCGGCGGTGGCGATGATGGAGAGGGCAATGAACAACAAGTTCAGCGCGGCCCCGACCAATGTCACGATATTACGCTGTATCCGGCAATGGGCTTAGCCGGCGGTGCTTGCGAAGGATATGGCCTGCTCTTGGATATTTCTGATCCGGCCAACCCTTCTCGCCTTGCTGCCGTTGCC
>Ga0306901_1000062_pt1 | contig 59921 bp, 66 predicted proteins | sample AntRauMFilla3767_FD_190431 | JGI IMG/M metagenome (GOLD analysis project Ga0306901, IMG submission 190431) | Saline lake microbial communities from Rauer Islands, Antarctica - Metagenome Filla 3 #767 (v2) (version 2) | ecosystem: Environmental > Aquatic > Non-marine Saline and Alkaline > Saline ... | reverse complement strand
AGCTTCTGGTCTGACAGCTTTGCCGGAGTCATGCCGTTAATGCTGTAATCCACGGAACCCTTGCTCCTAAGGTAGGCGTAGATTTTCACCTGCTCATCTGTCGCTTCGATGTCAGCAGACTCCGCCATTGAATTTGCCTGAGAAACACTGGCTTCAGAAAACTCTACCCGAGGGTCTACTTCAGCCAGCTCTTCTATGAGCTCAACTGCCTCTGGGGCTATCTGATCATCCGAATCCTGAGAAAGTTCTTCGTCATTTGTAGGTTCTTCAAAATTTATCATATTACTTTAATTTATTATTTTGCTCTTAACAACTAAACAATGAACAAACTTTATTCCTTAAAGCGTCGGTAGAGTTTGCGGAGTAGACGCCATGCGAACCATAGAACGCCCAGGATGATGAGTAGGTATATCGCCCACTGAATAGTCGTCATAAAGACAACCAGGCTGGTGGTGAAGATGGCGATAGTGATCCCGACGACATCATTGATGACTGATCGAATCTTGTCACGAATTTCATTTCCGATATCCTCGGGCCATATCTCGGCAGACACCCGCTGATCAAGCGTGATGTTCAGTGTGGCCATATCACCTCGACGATTTACTCGATCAACCTGCTGGGTGAGGCGATTCTCCTGCCGTTTTAGGTCAAGCTGCTTGTCGGTAATGTCCATGGTTAGGTTGATGCGCTCGGCACCGACGGCCATCCGCTGCAGCTCGGCCTTCATCTCTGCGTATCTATCCATAGTGTCGGCAATGATGTCCAGCTCGGTGGTCTGCTCCTGTATTTCAATACGAAAGTCACGGATCTGATAGTTTTCGATTTCGAAACGGTCACGGATGCTGTCTACATAATCAGCAAAACTGTCAGCCGGTACACGAGCAGTCATGTTGGTGCGATGGCGTGTATTGGAGTTTGACTGACTGGCCTCCTGGATATAGCCGTTAAAGCTTTCGGTTAGTGTGCGAATTTCGATTTCGTCCTGGACGGTGTCTTCGCTGTCTATCAGGACATTGCCCTCACGGATCAGAACGCCGGATGCATCTGGCGATTCATTAACCGCTCCATCAGAGGCAGTTTCGACACTAGCCTGACGGTAGCTCATGTCCCGCACTGCACCTGGAGCAGCGTCAAAGCTTGAGCTAGATTGAGATCCAAGCGAGCCAGAAAGCAGTGTGCTTATTAATGCAAAAAAGAGTATCACAGCAAAAACAGTGCCAAGAATACCTGTCGCTAGCTTGTGCTGCTGTATCCAGTCTAAAATTGTTTGCCCGATATTGCTGCTCATGGTCTTGGTACGTAAATAATAATGTATATGTATTGTACCACTCGCAACACAACAGGCTGTATATAAAATTGCCATACACCCGACTGGGTATATGGCAAAAGATTAAAATTAGGAATTCAGATGTTCTTGTAGTCGAAACCACCTGAGGACTGATCGTTTAGCAACCGGAAATGCCGTCTTGGTAAATGAGTACGGAACCGAAACATCAACAAAGACCGTTGCAGGATTAGGGTTAGCGTTTCGCTCTTTATCCGTCCGTGTAGACAAAAGGTACTGCTTTAGCTGCTCGGGTTGGGTTGCTGCTGAATCAACTGATTTTTGCTTCGTACGCAGTACATATATTGGATCTTCAGGATCGACAATATACTTTATACGCTCATACGAGAAGACGCGGGGATTATCTCCAGACTCCTCATCGGCAGCTGAAACAATGAGATACCCTTCGTCGGGATAGGTCGGGATAATGTTAACCCATTCTATCTCGATACTTTCTGCGGTTTCGATAAGTATCTCTTTACCCACGCCAAGTGTGTCCTCGATCCGCGGGAAGGCCCACTCGGCAAGGTCTAAAACATTATGGATATTTTCACGGAATTTATCCGTTACATCCTCGCGCTTGATAATATTATCCATGTAATCAAAAAGCGTGATATCAGCTTTTTGTTTGAGACCTTTGATAATGTCATTCCTGTTCTTATGTAGTGTGAGCAGATTTTGACGAGTATTAATTAGCTCAAGTATGTGCGGATATAGCATCTTTGCATCGAAGGCATCGCTTTTTTTCTGTAACTCAGCCAGTACTCGATAGCGTGTGCTTTCAACATCATCCACCGCACAAATAATCATATCAGTTAAGAGAGACTGCATAGAACCTCCTGTTTAGGGGTTTGTATTTAGTTTTTGCTAAGTTGCCGTTTTCTGTCTGTATTATTCCACAATGCTGGAGATGACTCAAACTATATACAGGAAATAATTTCCAATAGAATCTGGAGTATTCATGACAGTATATGTAACAGAGACAACCTTTCAAACAAGCCAGGAGCCCACATGCTACGAAGGATCCTAACCATGCTGAAGAAATGTATTATTGCGCCTAGCCATCAGATGATACAGGCAACGCTTGAGCGTGAAATTGAGGAGAAAACTGTGGTTGAATACATCTCCAGTACATCCGTAAATAAACACAGAGGGAAAGAAAAGACAAACAATTTCAGGGTCTTCAGACGAAAGTCCAGCATGCCCTAATCATCCATCCCTTAAAAAACCTTCCGCACTGGAGGGTTTTTTCTTTTATTGTGGCCAAAAAATAAAAAACTGCTTTGTCTTGAAATATAAACTAAAGCGGCTGCTTTTTAATTAATTTTTGAAAAAGAGTTATCAAGGTATGCGCACACCTTTTGGTTAGCACCGCAGCCGCTGACCGCCATTTTCACACCAATCTTCTCATCAATGACTTTCAATCGAACTTCCCCTCGCCAGTGGTATAATAGAGACTAAGCTAGAAACTATGAAATGGATGGAAAAATTTATTCGATACTACAACGATAATCCGAAAGGATACTGGTTTAAGCGCAAGCTTTTCGGCTGGGGCTGGATACCTGTCACATGGCACGGGTGGCTGGTAATAGGATTGTATATTGTGGCTGTACTATTTTTTGCGCTTACCATCGATACGAATTCCCCACCTCAAGAAATAATGTTTACATTCGTTCTACCGACCACATTGCTAACGGCGACACTGATCCGTGTTGCATACAAGAAAGGAGAGAAGCCACGGTGGCAGTGGGGACTTCCAGATGATGAGGAGGCAGACATTGACACTACCGACGATCCAGAAAACTAACAGCGTAATTTCCGCCAGCAGAAAAGTCCTCCAAAGACTGACGTAGCGCTTGTCGTGGATGCTGGATACTGTTTTCTAGGTACACTCGCAGCTTCTGGTTGGCACCGCTGCCGCTCACAGATACCTCCATACCAATTTTTTCATCTATAACCTTCAATCGTATCGGCCCGCCACCAGTGGCGGCATTATTATCAATAAACCCCAAGATTATCTTTTTAACACTGCTCTGGTTGTCAAGAAATTCCACGACCGGCACAGCGGCTTCAATCGCCGTCGTGTGATTTCCGCTTATTTTATTACCGGACATATGAGACATGAGTCACCTCGCAGGTTACCACAAACCTGTAGGAGTTTTATTTACTATATCCGCTGGCCAAATTTAAATGTTACTCATTTATCCTATTCCACGGTGCACGTCCAAGCATTTCTCCCATACCGCACCAGCCAGTAATACCAGCACCTAGAAGACCTATCCCGACAAAAAGACTCATAATGTAGAGGACTGGGTTGACCAGGTATCCCATTGCAACGCCAAGGACGATTAAGCTTCCTGCTCCTATCTGAACCTGTCTATGTAAAGGTAGCGCAATAATTCGCTTGGTCTTCACTGTTTCGTTCCCGATCGTCTTCCATGATTCAATACCTCCTTCCAGACTATGAATGTCGTGCTCAGTATCTATTTTCTCTACAGCTGAGCATGTACGAGATGAGCGGCCGCCGGTATTGCACTGAAATACGATATTTTTTGTACGTATCTGAGAAAATGTTTCGTCACTGATTGTGTCGAGTGGAATATTTACCGCTCCTTTAATGTGCTCGCGGTCATATTCATCTCTACGCCGCACGTCAACCAGCGTTACCGAGTCTTCTTCCATCCATTTTTTTAAAGTTTCTACATTAATATTATTCATAAAAACATACTATCTAAATTACGCGCGAAAGCAAAATGAAGCTCAACGTGCAGTGCATTCGTCTCTCAGCAAATATACGAGGTATAGACAAATCATAAGTTACCATACTAGACTAAATTTATTATAAAAAAGACAGCGTAAATTGCTGCCCTTTTTAGTTAAGTTGTTTTGAATTATAGATTAAAAATTACAAATGTACCCATCAGGATGAGTATAAATGTTATCAGTAAAGCAGCTTTTGACTGCTTTGAAATAATACTTGCGGACTGCTTCTCTACAGACGTCTGAGCTTTAAGCTCGCTGTACAGCTGAATTACATCTTTACGTGCCGGCAGCAGATCCTTTTCATTTATCACTCTCGTTTTATCAGGATTGATAGAATCGTTGCAATACGGGCAGAACATAATGTCTACATCTCGCTTCGTATTGGTATCAGCGGGATCATTTGTGTTATGAAATTTACACGTGATCGTCTGTAACACAATTGGTGAACCTGATTCTTTGCATGCCCAGTTTCCTTCGCTATCTTTTCTGGCATGCAGCTTTAACCCGCCGTTCGTCTCATCGATAACAGGAATGTATTTCCCGCCGATGATTAATATTTCCTCATCCATGATTTACCTCAATTTATTTATTTGTCATTTTAGTTCTGCCGAGAAGAGTAACAGCGCAAAATTTAATGTCAATCGCTTTCCTGGGTTATCTCCTCCACCGATGTAAGTCTCTTCTTATCGTAAGCAAAGCACTGCAGGTTCTCCTGACACTTCTCGTACCAGAGGCCGTAGCCAGCCCCAGACGGGTGAAAAAGGTCGGCGGCATAGTAGGTGTCCGGATTCATGTAAAAAGGGTCCTGTGATCGTGGTCGGTAGAAGTCGATGTAAAGCGTATCCGTCTCCCTTGCCACCTCATACAGTCTTGGCAGATAAAAACGCGTCGCTATCGTATAAAACCAGTCGACTGGTCCAAGAAAAAGCGGCACAGACCCAACCGATCCACTGACCATGTAAGCTACATCTGGAGCAATCTTATGAGCAATATTTAGAAGCTTTTGCAACTGATCTGTTGCTTGTGATATAGAAGTCAGCCCAACAATATCATTCGCACCTAGCTGGATGATGACCTGGTCAAAATCGCCGTGCTTATCTCTGGCTGCCTGCAGCTGATCAATACCGTCGGCCATTACCGCCCCGCTTTCAGCCTGGTTTACCACCAGCGCATTCGGTAGGTCTGCAATAAGCCGCCCTGCCAACGACTCGGCCGTTTCCAAAGCACCAACACCAGCCCAAAGGCTGTCGCCGATAACGCAGATACGCCTGTCGGGATTATCTGGGTGATTCTCCTGCAGCGTCGTCTCTGCTATCAAGTGACGACTGATGCGGCTGTAGCGAACAACCCGCAACCACTGATACAGGGCGAAAAGAACAATCACCCCACCCAAGATGTAAAGTATTATTTCCATATAAAAATCACTATTCTTGATGTATTACTCATGCACTTACCCTAAAAAATGACGACGAAAGATCAAACCGACCCCAACTCCGGCAGCTATAATTCCAAGATAAATAAGAATTCCTTCAGTGTATGTAAACGGAACACCGTCCAGTACACCGAGGACAAAGACAAGCAGTATCTCCTCAAGACAACACTCACTTAGAAACCATGATCTCTAAGTCGCTGGTTGTTTTTCTCTTTTGAAGAGAGAGTTCGGCCACAGTAATCCGTAAGCTACTGTTGACGAGCCTAATCTCACTTTTCAGTATAGCAAACTAAGTTCTAGCAAAGATAAAAAGAAAGCCGAGTCATCCAGGATGTGGATAACTCGGCGAGTCCGCTACGCGGACAAAGGTTCAAATTTTCAAGAGAGCCAAGTGCTCAAGCTCTCAAGATTCAGGATACTGCGGAACGAAAGCCGACACGGAGCCAAAGTACGCGTCCACGTCGCCACGAGAGCCCGTGCCAGCCCCGACCCCGACGCCGGGGAAGCGGAGGTACGGCACGTGATCGAAACGACCTTCGGCAACCGGGTCGTCAAACTCATCACCGGGAAGATCCATGTGAAGCTGTTCCCAACGAAATAATCGGTTAGGCTGTGTATAGACACCAGAAGCACCGGCAAGTAAACCGACACCAAACTCACCTTCGTTGTATGACTTAGATACTTCGTCGACCGAGTAGCCACCCCACCGATCGCCCATTTGTGCCGGAAGGATCAGAAAGTCACCAGGTTGCTCGGATTTAAGCTTCAGTTCTGCTTCATGAGTTGCTTCGTTTTGACGAAGAAGCTTCGGTGTAAACTGACCTTCGCGATAGTTATAGAACTCGCGTTCTCGCGCAATGGCTGAGAGAACGATACCAAGAGCAGTGTGATAACCACCCACTGATTCATCCCAAACTTTAACAAGTGGATTCTCAACCCACTCGGGGAGATCCAGGCTGTCGTACCAAGCTTGTGCTTCATTGAGTGCCCAGGCTGCATCTAACTCGGAAAACTCCGGGATTGTCTGCAGTTTTTTAATCTGTTCGGCAATGCTGCTTGGTTGATATTCAGGTGGGTAGGTGTGGGTGGTACGCCGTTCTCGAACTTTAAGAAGTTTGGCTATTTTCTCTACTACATCCGGATTACTCCGAATCTTCTTAAGATGAGTGCGACCAATTCCTCCTGCTTGGAGTGCTTCCCAGGTCGCGTGAAGTTCGCTCCCTGGGGTTTCGGTAAGTAGGCTCTTCGTTGACATAACGATTCTCCTTATTTGTTTGGTATATCGATTCGCTCGATATAAACGACTTACCTCCGTATGAGGTGAGTTTTTTACGGCCTACCTAAGCCACAAAAAGCTCACCTCATATCCTGAATTAGTTGTGAATATGCTACTGAGTACATAGTAGCATATGGATTGTATTTGTCAAACATATGTTACCTCTCTCTGTGACTGTCACATTTGTCACTTTTTAGGCGCACGAGACCCGTCGAGAGTGTATTATGAAGATACTCTAATCCATCAAGCCCTGCTTGATATGTAATGGTTCTAGCACGAGAAAGCCAACAATGTGAGTAGGGTTATCTTGCAAGGAGATATCTTAATAAATTTATTTAAATAACAATGTCTGATAAGCGAGAATTATTTAAAGACACAGCCTGGTATTACTCCAGATATCGCTTTGGCTACCCTCAAGAATTTTTTGAATATATTGCCAAGCTTTTTGATCTGGACTCTCAAAGTCGCGTCTTAGATCTTGGATGTGGCACAGGTCAAATATCAATCCCTCTAGCAAAAAAGGCTGGTGAAGTAATCGCAGTAGATTCTGAACAGGATATGCTCGAGGAAGCCAAGAAACAGGCAGAGAAAGCAGGCGTACAAAACATAGAATGGATTTTAGATAAGGCAGAAAACATCAACGAAGACCTGGGTTCATTCACTCTCGCTACAATGGGCGCATCCTTTCACTGGATGGATCAAGAGCTCGTGCTTGAAAAGGTGTGTGAACTATTAGAACAAGGAGGTGGATTAGTGCTTGTAAGTGATCATGGGCTGAGCCCCTGGAAAGAACCAGAAGATGACTGGCAAGAAGTACGTACAAAGGTTTTGAAGAAATACCTCGGAGAAAAGCGGCGCGCAGGTACCGGGCTCCACAAACCTTCTCAAAAAAGGTTCGAAGATTTATTAGAAGAATCACCATTTGGTGGATACCAGGAGTGGACATACGCCTACAAGAGAACTCAAAACCTTGAAGAAGCGGCACAGACCCAACCGATCCACTGACCATGTAAGCTACATCTGGAGCAATCTTATGAGCAATATTTAGAAGCTTTTGCAACTGATCTGTTGCTTGTGATATAGAAGTCAGCCCAACAATATCATTCGCACCTAGCTGGATGATGACCTGGTCAAAATCGCCGTGCTTATCTCTGGCTGCCTGCAGCTGATCAATACCGTCGGCCATTACCGCCCCGCTTTCAGCCTGGTTTACCACCAGCGCATTCGGTAGGTCTGCAATAAGCCGCCCTGCCAACGACTCGGCCGTTTCCAAAGCACCAACACCAGCCCAAAGGCTGTCGCCGATAACGCAGATACGCCTGTCGGGATTATCTGGGTGATTCTCCTGCAGCGTCGTCTCTGCTATCAAGTGACGACTGATGCGGCTGTAGCGAACAACCCGCAACCACTGATACAGGGCGAAAAGAACAATCACCCCACCCAAGATGTAAAGTATTATTTCCATATAAAAATCACTATTCTTGATGTATTACTCATGCACTTACCCTAAAAAATGACGACGAAAGATCAAACCGACCCCAACTCCGGCAGCTATAATTCCAAGATAAATAAGAATTCCTTCAGTGTATGTAAACGGAACACCGTCCAGTACACCGAGGACAAAGACAATTGTCCATGAGATCATTGATATCGCTCCACTTGCAATTAAAAGTGGGCTACGATGCATGAATTTCGGGTTCTTCAAGTAGTGCTTACCGATTGATTTCTTGATGACTGGAAGATGCACAAAGTGAAATATGAGACCATTCAAAAGAATGATAGACACGATCGTCAGCTTTATCATAAGCTTCGTGGATGCTAGCCAGGCTGATGGATCCAGAAAGAAAAGCAGTAAACCAGACAGGATCAATACTCCAAGCCCGGCCCATATCATACGGCTACCCATCACCAGAAAACCGTACTCTGCCTTGGAAATGATACGATCCTTGACCGAGCGAAAAAATATTAGGTCGGATGCATACGCACCACCAACACCCAGAATAGTTCCAAATATGTGAAGCAAAATGTAGATAGTTCGTGTGTCTAGAAACTCCATGTTATGCACACAATAATAGCACGCCTCAGGAAGTAAGATAATACCGATGTAAACGAGCTTTACTTGTACAGTATAGCTACGTCTATCATTTCTTTTTTATTACGAAACAGTCTTAGCAATCGAGCACCAGGATATCGAGTAAATGAATTTACCGCTTCCATATCAGTGAAGAAAGGTATACGCTTAGCCAATGAAGACGATTCTGTATATTCTTATTATTACGGTAAGTTTACTCCTACTGTTTGAATTGCTGACACAGCCACAAATTATGCGGAATGAAAACACGCAACCAGACCCCGCGATCTCTACCTCATCGCTGAGTCAGGTTCAAGCTGAACCACAAGAAGATGTAGATGAACCAGAAGCAGAAGATGTTGTTACTGATAACCTTGATGAGCAGAATATCCGTACCGTACTATCTGCTCCAAAAGACGGTATGTACTTTGGTGCCTTTGCTGACTTTGGCCCTAATGAAAAAAACGTAACCAGACGTAAAATTAAGAACTTCGAAGCACTAACTGGCAGAAAAATCAGCTGGGCGTATTTTTCACAAAACTGGTTTGATGGCATCATATTCCCACAACAAACCGTAGCATTGCTTGCAGACATGAATATTACTCCTTATATTCGCCTGATGCCGCGCAGCAACTTTAGCTCTTCTTCTACAGCACAGCGCTTTACACTGGATCGAATAATATCCGGAGAGTTCGATTCTGAACTACGGCGGTGGGCGATGGCAGCAGCATCTGCAGAAACACCACTTATCATTGAGTTTGGTACCGAGGTAAACGGAGACTGGTTTCCCTGGAATGGAGCCCATAATGGTGCCGGTACTGACAATGAATACGGCAGTTCGACACAACCAGACGGCCCGGAAAGATTCATAGACGCGCACCGTAGAGTGATTAATATTTTCAGAGAAGCAGACGCATCAAATGTGACCTGGGTCTATCATGTTAATGCCATCAGCTCACCCAGTGCGTCATGGAATCAGGTGATGTCTTACTACCCTGGTGACGACTACATAGACTGGATTGGTGTAAGTGTGTACGGTGCCCAGACGAAAAAAGCGCGATGGGTTTCCTTTGATCAGGTATTTTCGTCTGCTTATGCCACCGTCACCGAACGCACAGACAAGCCAATAGCCATTGTGGAGGTTGGCGTATCAGAAGGTTCGGATAAGAATATGAAGGCTCAGTGGTTTGAGGATATGTTCTCAAGTTTAACCACCGGGCAGTACCCGGAGGTTAAGGCGCTTGCATACTGGCATTCACACTTTACTACTGCGGACGGACTTACCGCCAATCTATTCATAAACTCCTCGCCTTCGGCGCAGGCAGCATTCAAAAAATATATAGCTGACCCAATCTTTTTATCCGACACTATTTTTATTCAAGTGGCTGGATAGTATATCAATGATTCTATGAGCACTTTTTCCGTCTCCAAATGGATTGCTCCAGATCTTTTCCGTTGTGAGCATTTTATCGACAGCGGAGGTTATGTCTTCCTTTTTATTACCAGCCAGAATATTAGCTCCAACATCTACACTTTCTGGGCGCTCTGTGTTTGAACGAAGAGTGACGCAGGGTGTACCAAGAATACAGGCTTCTTCCTGCATTCCGCCTGAGTCAGTGATAATAATATCTGCCTCCTTTTCGAGCTGTAGCATATCAAAGAAATCAACCGGATCAATTATATTCATCCCGACAAGTGATTTAAGATCATCAAGCATCTGAAAGTCCTCAAGCTGCTTTAAGGTTCGTGGGTGCATTGGCCAGACAATATCAAGCGAATGCTTTTTGATGATGGATTCAATAGCCGCAACAATCCCCTGCATATTCTTCTTTGAATCAGCATTTTCTACACGGTGAACTGTTACCAATGCATATGACTTAGCATCCGAATCAAATAATTCCGTAAGTATACTGGACTCTCTCTCAGCAATGCGTACATTTTCATTAACTGAGTCCACAATAGTATTTCCGACTTCAAATATTTTTTCATCGGTAACCCCTTCTTTTCGTAGGTTATCTGCGGCGTCAGCAGTTGGTGTAAAGTGAAAGGACGTAACTGCACCCGTAAGTACTCGGTTGACCTCTTCTGGCATCTGTCGGTCATAACTACGAAGTCCTGCCTCTATATGCCCAATAGGAATATGAAGTTTAGAAGCAACTAGTGCACCAGCCAGAACAGAATTAGTATCGCCCTGCACAATAACAACCTTGGGCTTCTCAGCCATAACAATCTCTTCAATCCCGATCAGCATGCTGGCAGTCTGCGTGGCGTGTGTTCCGGAACCAACGCCGATATTATAGTTTACCGGTGGCAGCTTGAGACCATCCCAGAATATTTTATCCATATTTTCAGAGTAGTGCTGCCCGGTGTGAATTGTGATGAATGGGATATCACGTTTCTGACACTCCTTTATAAGCGGGGAAATTTTTATAATCTCTGGACGAGTGCCGAACACAAAGCATATCTCTGGGTTTGGGGTAGATGATTTCATTATAATTTTTGGTTACTGGTTGATAATGGCGCCTCGGAGGTTCGCTCGGTTTTATACCAGGCGACCTCCTTGGTTGCGAAAAAGCTGTTATAGATGGCCTCGATTCTGGGAATACTCTGGACAATGATGAAGACCGGAAGGAACAGGAATAGCTGTACAGTATTTAGCATTTTCTCAGATAATGTTATGTCGTTGTTTACATACACTGCCAGCTTCCTGAACATGAATCCATACGTATCCCATACAAATATAGAAGCTATAAAAAGAAAGACTGCAAGATTCTTAAACATTAGCGGTAGATATATATACGTACCGACAAACATAAAAATAATGGACAGGGTCGGAAGACCGATATCAAACAGAAAACGAAGCTGTGATAAAACAATTTTTTTATAAAAGTAAAATTTTTCTCGGAATGGAAGACCGGACTTTGAAATCCGATCCAGTAGATCCAGGTGTCCTCTTACCCAACGTTCGCGCTGACGCCTGTAAATACTAAAGTTGGCCGGTGTTTGCTCAAGCTCTGGAGCATCAATCCAGTCACCAACTACTCCATTTGTGATATATAGGCGATACGCAAGCTCAGCATCCTCGACCAAAGCATCTTGGTCCCAACCACCGGCTTCCTGTATTAGCTTTGTATCAATAAAGTAATTGGTGCCAGCCAGAAACTGCAGTACGCCAGGATACTTCAGACGCCGAGGAAGTTCTGTAAGATGATGGAGCGCTAGCTCCATCCCGGCTGCCTTTCCAACAATTGATACATTGTTATAGTTACTGACCTGAAAAACCGGGCCTTGCAAAAGTTTACTGCCATCTTCAATTCGCTTTAATGCAACGGCTTTGAAAACATCTTGGTGCAGACGACCATCAGCATCAAGAATACCCAGCATGTCTACACTATCTTTATCCATGTTTTGTAGGCAGTAATTAAGCGCTCTACCTTTTGTTGATTTTGCGTATGTGTGACTTAAGTCTCCGTACTTTCCGCTGTACCATTTTGGAACTTCTACAATATGTATAAAAGGAACTTGACTTTTTTTGTGTAAATCCAGCAGTGTCGCGGCAGCCACCTCCTTTGTTGTTGCTGGCAAATCATCATCAAGCTCTCGCTCATCGACAATGACATAAATTGCCATCTTTCTACGAGGGTAATCAATCTGATCTATCTTGCGCAATGTGTTTTCAATTACCAACGCTTCATTGCGTGCCGGAATAAACAGCGCCAGCTTTGGAAATATCCCATCGCGTTGCTTGGCACTTTTGACGAGTACACTCATCGAGAGTGAGAAGTTATTTACAGATTTAAAGTGTTTACGAACCTGAAATACATTCCAGCCATAAACACCGACTCCGAATAAAAATGATGTGAGGATAAGATAAAGTATCCAGTCACCAAACCAAATATTTTTTACACTTCCAATTAGTAATGTTGAGGTTGCTGAGCTTGTTGGTGATACTTCATCTAGAAGGTCATAGGCGTGGACAAACTCGTATCCTTCGTCATGAAGCATCTCTACCAACGTCTCCAATTCATACCTCTCTCTCCATGGATGCCAAAAAACAGAAGCAACAGGATCCTCGAAAACGCTTAATTTTTTGAGTAAATCTTTTTTTTGCTCCAGGTCGTCTGGTTCAACAATAAAGCCAAGGTTCTCAGGTATAAATACAGTCCCATCTATGCGTACCGCAAACGGTAACTCACCTATGTGAGGTATATGCTCGTATCGGATTGGATACTCTTCGTTGAGTATTTTATGAATATTATCGGTGGCCTGGTAGTGTGGCGTCTCCCAGATATTCAAGGCTGGAAGTCCTGCTTTCTCCATTGCTACACGAGCCTCAGCTATCTTGTTGCGAGTGTACGTTTCCTCATCTTCTATGCTTTCAAACTGTATAGGTGCGTCATTTTCCCCATCCCAGAACTCGAATCCAATACCACTGATTTCGTTACCGTATTGATGTGTATAACCATGCTGTATCAATACAGCATGGTTATTAGATACCATTTGCTTTATCAGGTTATGAAATCGAGGTGAGTGGTCTGAATGAATATCTATACCATTATTTGGATCCAGGTATCTCTCAATAAATGCCACGTGAAATAAAACACCTTCATTTTTCAGATATTTATATATACTGCTGAGCGATAAGACTATGTTATATGTAAATGTATTAATATCCTCCAGCCGAAGCAAAGCTAGCTTTTTTGATTTATCGTGATGACCAAGAAAGCTGTGAAAAGTATCCAGGAACGGTAATGAGTATGAGGTGATTTCATAATAGTTGGGAAGTGACAAGGTTGACCGAAAGTGCTTGCCGTCCTTGATTGTTATGGCGGGAAATTCTTTATTCTGTCCCCCGAAACCATACGTTACAGCTACATTTAAGTCTTCACTAACTTCAATAATATTACAGGCGGTGACATTCTCGTCAGCTGTAAAAACCGTTTCCTTGTAAGAAACATAATCTAACGCGCTCCTTTCTTGCCCTCTTATAAACTCCTCAGGACCGCAACCTATCCAGTAAGAGGGGTAGTCATGAAGCTGGAGAAAATCTTCGAAAAAACGGATTGCTTCTGACTCTCGATTTTGCTCGATAAATATAACGTTGTCAAAACCAGCACCGTCATCAAGTCGAGTATTGCGATAATCTTTCATCGTGATATCAACATTCCAGTGAGACGCCAGAATATATGTAAAATTATTTATTTTCTGCTTTGCTTCCTCGAAGGCCACTTCATCATCAGACGGAATCGAGTAGAGTAGCAACGTCTTCATCTCATCAACCTCTTGTTTCTTTACCACGTAATCTACCCCCTGTTGCTGGCTCAACTGAACAAATCCTTCATTATCAGGTTTTGTAGGCAAGTATTGAAATATCAACATGCAAACTACAACAAAAATTGCGATGAGGAGATTCCTTCTAAGAGTAAGGATATCCATCGGAGATATATTTTAAGTAGAACATACACCACGTATCAAAGTCCGGGTCATGTCAACGCAACAATGTAGAAAGTCACGTATTTTTATCTATTTTGGAATCCAGAGAAATTCTTGTCTGAATTCTCTGTAGAAGCTAGTAGGTAAAAACTGCCTTAACTATAGTACGTATATTTAAAAATAGCAATAAAGATAATTTCCTCTTCGTTTTTTACGAAAAATTCTCCTCAATTGGTCGGGGTTCAATATCTGGAAACAACTGCTTTGCTGTATCTGTGGTGACGATCATCTCATTTTTGAAGCTATCCACCATGGCACGGGCGACGGTAGCACTACGACTGGGGTTAAAAAGATTCAGCCAGAGACCGGCAATGAAGCTGGGTAGAAATGGAAGCCGTATAATCTTTGTGTACCGCCCTTTCCAGTCGGCGTAGCGTGCTATTAGGTCTTTGTAGGTAAATACTTCGGGACCACCTACCTCAACAATCGTATCCTCATCCAGTGCGATTGTCGCGGCAGCCTGCAGGTAGTCAAGCATGTCCGGTAGCGCAATCGGCTGCGTCTTTGTCATGGTCGTCGGTGGGACGAGGAGGAGTGGCAGCTTGTGAACAAGATTCTGAATAATCTGAAAGGAAATACTGCCATCACCAATAATCATTGAAGCACGAAACTCGATAACAACCGGATCATACTTACGCATTACATTACCTGTATTATGTCGACTTTCCAGATGTTTAGAAAGATCATCTGTATCATCTCCAAGTCCGCTCATGTAGACAATCCGATCAACTCCAGCTAATTGAGATGCTTGCCCACACGAGTGGGCCGCCTTCTCTTCTAGCTCGTCATAATTGGATCCGGCTGCCATCATATGTACAAAGTAGTAAACGGTCGACACATCCGAAAGCTGATGTGTGAGCTTCTCGGCATTAAACACATCGCCAGCAACATTATCCAGACGTTCATCTGCAACATCGAGATCTTCCGGGTTCGGACTGATGGCTTTGATCTGCCAGTCGGTGGTATCAAGAATCTGTTTTACTAGATTCGTCCCCACAAAACCACTAGCACCTATTATTGCGATTTTTTTCATGCGAAATTATATAGCTTATGTCCTTATTCCTCGGCTAGTTTTACCGCTGTTCCGTAAGCAAGAATCTCTGCGGCCTGTGGCATTACCTGTGAGGTGGCATACCGAATGTTTACAACTGCATCAGCGCCAAGGGCTTCGGCCTCCTTTAACATTTCCTCTGTTGCTTCATTGCGAGCCTCGGTCATAACCTTGATGTACCCCCCGATTTTTCCACCAATAAGACTCTTTAGGCTTGCGCCGATATCGGACCCAATATTACGAGCTCGCACGGTGTTACCGCGTACAAGCCCAAGATGCTTTACTACCTCTCTACCTGGGATTGTTTCTGTGTTGGCTGTGATTATATTCATATGTACATAGTACCAGATTTACGGGTACTGATGACATAAGCAGCTGGCTCATGTACTGCATCACAGCCTCTTGTGCACTGCATGTTGCCGGCGCTACTGACAGCTAAAACTAGCCAAGCACTGCTCTTTGGAATCTCCAGCCGGGATCTGAGCGCATGCTGAACAACCATCAAATTCTGCTTGTCCTTGCACATCCATCTGTGCTCCAACTCCAGAATTACCACCAAATGACTGAAACTCTATGTTGCTAGGTGGTTCAAAGGCACTTGCGTCTTCACTCCATGCATCACACTCATAAGAGACATTCTGGTTGTAATCTATTGATTCTTCTGCCTCCATATTTGTGCTAAGACTTTCTGGATCAACGGTCATTTTCATACCTTGACTCATCTGGCTTGACCACATGTACTGCGTATCGCCATCGCGAATCATGTGCGACTCGATATCACCTGAGCTTTTAGTGGTGGTCACGAAATCCCAACGGAACTTCAGTTGGTCTGCGGCGCTGTAAAGAGTGCCGGAAACTTCGTTTTCTGGACCAGAGTAACTCACGTCACAACGCATTGATTCATTGCGTGAAAAAAGCGACTTTAGTGTCGCTGTGCCCGAAAGCGAGTCGGTGTCTTCTTGCTCCACATCCTGACTTTCTCGGCTTTGCTGATTTTCTACTGTTTTTTCTGATGTGTCTGAATCATCACTCTGCGTAGCGTAGTAAACACCACCACCGACTAATAACACGGCTACAATAGCCACCACCGTCATAGTTGCAAATCCTTTTTCTGTGGTCATAAGAGTGTATATAATACTTATAATATAAATTTATTGTATCACGGACATTTTTTATGAATTAGTAATAACGTAACACTTCGTTATCGCACTATTCCAAGATACGGAATACTGATACGTTGACGAGTATTCTCTCCATCCAGTAGATTCTGTTTTCGTTTAGCAGTTGTTTTCCGACCTCCTCGATAGGCCCCTTCGATGATAGCGCGCATACTGGAGGCCAGATAAACACTGTGCTTTCCGAACTTACGATCAATCGTATCGATCACATCATAAATACCGGAAAGTTTCTCTACCTGAATATGCTGATTAAACAGATCTGGTTGGTAAGCCTTTTTATAACAAAGATTAGAGAGCCGAACACCAGTAGTTCGATACATCGTGCCCTGCTGAAAAACATCATTAAACGCACTCTCCACTACACGCAGTAACTCTTGAGGACTGTTTGTATGAACAGAAAGCTTTAGCTTGCGACCGAAGCCATCAAACTGCTGAGTCTTTAGATAAATTGAAACGGTATCGGTATACATATCATGCCTCCGAGCCTTAATGCATGCGTTTTCAATATTTTTTGAAAGCTGAGAAAACACGTATGAATAATCATCAGAAGGAGGGCTAAAAGTTTTTGTTTTGGAAATGCTTTTTGGGTCGCGCTTTTCCGTCTGTATCTTTTTTACAGCCACACCATTAAGCTCACGGTGAATCTCTAGCTGTGGTTTATCAAAATGCTTCTGCACCCACTCCTCGGTCTTGTGGGCAAAAGCGAGTGCGTTAACAACACCGAGCTTTTCCAAGCGTGCCATGGTCTGGGGACCAATTCCCCATATATCACCGACTTGCAGTTTCTGCAGAGCATGATGAATATGCCGAGCCTTTATGGCAGTGAACCCATTCGGTTTGCGCCAACCAGTTGCCACCTTGGCCATTGTCTTTGATACAGATAAGCCAGCACTGAATGTAATACCAAGATCTGACTGTAGCTCCTGTTTAATAGTTTTAGCTATTTCTTCGTAACTCTGATTTTTTACTTTTCTGAGTCCGGTGATATCTGCAAAGCATTCATCTATCGAATACTCCTCTACTGTTGGAGTATGTCTACGAATAATGGATATCATTCGCTCGGAAAACATGCTATACGTCTCGTAATCTGATGACACTATCAGGCAGTTGGGAAATCGTCGAGCCACCTCTCTGTTGCTCATAGCCCGAGTGATACCGAGTGCTTTGGCCTCTTTACTCATTGCGGTAGCAATACCACGCTCACCACCGACAACCAGTGGCTTACCTTTGTATTCGGGATGCATGGCCTGCTCGCAGGAGGCAAAAAAAGAATCCCCGTCTATGTGCAAAATAGCCTTTGGCCAATCACTGACCGATACCGGCAGTGGCTTAGTCATACTTACGCACAACACCTTTTACTACACCTGAAATCTTTAATTCTCCTTCCGGGTATATGTCATCATACTTATCATTCGCCGCCTGGAGGTAGTAGGCACCGGACTTCTTCCTGAGATACTTCATCGTGAATTCATTATCAACATCTGCAACAATAATCTGCCCAACATTTGCAGTATCCGTCCGCTCGACAAGGACTAGGTCGCCGTCCTGAATACCGGCGTCTATCATAGAATCCCCATCGACCTTGAGCACAAAGGTGGCCTCGCGGTTCTCTACCAAGTATTCATCCAAACTCATTGTGTCGACAAGCTCTTCTTCGGCGGGGGACGGAAAGCCGGCCGTGATATTGCCCAGCACCTTAATGTTAGTAAGCTTAGTCGTTGGTATCAGCTTGCCGGCCGTATCGCGCTGAATGTAACCTGCCTCGATAAGATTCTCAGCCAGGTTATAGGCACCACTTTTTGATTTGTAGCCACAAAGATCAGCTAGCTCCTGGTAGCTGGGTAGTCGACGATTTCGGGAATGAAACTGCTGTATTTTTTCTATATTTTTTTCATGCATGTATCCATGCTAATAGAACGTTCGTTCTATGTCAATAAATTACCTGTTATACCTTGATTAACAATCGAAGGCAAAAGTACGCTATAATAAAAGTGTAATTTCGTATTATCACTAACACATAATTATGGAAAAAGAACACGAAAACCACAAGCCACAAGGTGAAAAGCATGCGGAACAGACAGCAGATAAATCAGGTGATACGCAGATTGATAACAATACCGCCATGGGAATTCTGTGCTACCTGGGTATTCTGGTGATTATCCCCATCATCACAGCCAAGGATTCTAAGTTCGTGATGTACCACGCTAATCAAGGGCTGGTGCTGCTGATTGCTGCCGTTATTCTATCTGCTATAAGCATGATCCCTTTCCTTGGTTGGCTTATCGGATTCTTTGGCTGGATTACCGTAGTAATCTTTGCTGTTATGGGCATCATTAACGTTACCAATGATGAAAAAAAGCCACTGCCGCTAATTGGCGGTATTAAGCTGTTAAAATAACGCAGCTTTTATAATGAGAATAAACATCACCTAAACTTTGGGCGGTGTTTTTTTATACATCAATCTTAAAAAAGAATAGTAATACCAGCCGCTAACACGAATAAGTAAATCCCCTTTGCAATCCACTTACCATCAAGGTGAGAGAACCAGCGGCTTCCAGCATACATTCCGGCCGCAAGGAATGGTAGCGAGACTAGCACATACCGGAGTACCTCCCAGGTGATTCGGTCGGCTATCCCGTGTCCAATGACAGTGAATACGCCAGAGATAAACATGTACATAGCGATCAGCCCTTTAATCTGTTGTTTAGAAACACCTTTTTCTGATACAGCGTATAAACCAACCAGTGGACCATGGATATTGAAAGTGGCACCGAAGAATCCGGCTAGCGTTCCTACAGCGGTTCCGGTGGTTTTATTTACCGGTATTTTCTTCTCTGGTTTAAATAGACCGTACAACGCATACGCAACTAGAAAGCCACCAAAAATCACAGAAAGAGTTGCCTCATCAACCGCATCAAGAAAAAACATTCCCAGTGGAACACCAATTGCCGTACCCATCACCAATGCAGCAATGCGGCCGTACATTCCCCTCGCCTGGGTCTGCCAGGCGATGAATCCAGTCACCAGCATCGAAATAATTGCAACTAAAGGGATTACCACCTGAAGCGGCAAAAGAAGAGATAGTACCGGCATGGTCACCGTCGCGACGCCGAAGCCGGTAAGCTCAGGCACCAGCCCGGCAGCAAAGAATGTTATGGCAAAGTAGATGTATGTCATCAATATTTATTATAACTGCTGCAAGTGGTTATTGGTAAAGAAATTATAGGCATATCAAAAGCCCCGTTTTATGGACGGGGCTTTACTTGATGTATTGATTGAAAATTTAACCTCTGCCTGGCCAGTGATGCATCTGCAGTGAATCCTGAATCTCTCATTCACCGCTATTATTCATTTCGCAGACAAGTAAAGCTAACCCACTTAGATTGTGTGGCCCTTCTTGTTTTGTCGACCCTGTACTTACGATAACTATTGCTAAGGTTTGACCGTCTTGCTCGAAGACTGGCATCCTTGAATTGACTCTAAACATCTAGGTAGATGTTTAGCATTCCATACATTACTCACTATAGTGCATTTCCTGTAAAAATACCCGACCTGAAAGGGTCGGGTATTTTGACTAACGACGAAATTTTCCCATTTTATATCCGCGGTCAAACTGTCATTCATTAGCGCCAGATTCGCTGGTCATAAATACTAAAGTCGCAAAGATTTCTCTGGTTTTGCCATTTGGTGCATCCATGGCAAAACTGAATATTGCAAAAAAGAAATTATGCCCCTTCTCTTCGAACACCTCAGAACGCGCAATAATTTAAAAAGCGTCAGCTCTCATCAATATTTTCTTCACCTGCGGTTTGAAAATATTGTGAGGACCTGCGTAAGTGCTAGTCCTTATTTAAATAATAGAGCAGTCCCGGACTCGTGCGTCGGGCTCGTAAAGCTCACACGGCATCACTCCGTCTTTCGATTCCTATCGAAAGTGCTTCAAGCACTTTCCGTCCGTCAACACTCATTTCATTCTTGTTGCCGGACTAGGAATCGAACCTAGATTACGTGGACCAAAACCACGCGTCCTACCGTTAGACGATCCGGCAATATATTCTTAACTTTATTATACCAATCAGTTCGATTCAATGAATCGGTCACAAGTCCTATTAAAATATAGTCGCTGTCGCTCCTTATTTCAATGGCTCGCGACCCCGCCTCGCGGTCTTTGTCACAGCTTCGCTGGACTCAGACATAGCTCCGGCTCTGATTCTCGCCCAGAAGCCAAGCCGTTGGCTTCTTACTCGCTACGCATTGTGCGAGAAATCAGCATAGATTACGTGGACCAAAACCACGCGTCCTACCGTTAGACGATCCGGCAATATATTCTTAACTTTATTATACCAATCAGTTCGATTCAATGAATCGGTCACAAGTCCTATTAAAATATAGTCGCTGTCGCTCCTTATTTCAATGGCTCGCGACCCCGCCTCGCGGTCTTTGTCACAGCTTCGCTGGACTCAGACATAGCTCCGGCTCTGATTCTCGCCCAGAAGCCAAGCCGTTGGCTTCTTACTCGCTACGCATTGTGCGAGAAATCAGCATAGATTACGTGGACCAAAACCACGCGTCCTACCGTTAGACGATCCGGCACTGATTACCTAAACTGCATACAGATTACCATAAAATACCTAAGAAATAGGCTTACTGCGATATAAAAAAGCCCCGCTGTAATAGCCGGGGGCTTTTTAAGAAATTATTTAGAATCCGGAGGACCTGGAAAATCTCCATTCTCCATACGAATTAAGCCAGAAATTATATTTTATATCCTCGTCCTTTGTTTCTCCACGAGAAAACATGTTCGAGCCGCACTTTTTTTCTACCTCTACAGTTACTGGAAAATCAGTGCGATTAGGGCTTCGCTCTACCGCATTTCCTCGCCTGATAACATCTACCGAAAGAACCTCTGGAGATGGGCAGAAGGCATCCATGCCTCCTTCGATTGAGCTAGTAACCAGTTTTTTTATCTCTGCGTCAGATGGGCCACCAGAACCGAAAAAACATCCAGTGAGTGTGAGTAAGAATGCTGTCGTAATAAGATGTTTAATCTTCATAACGAACCTCGTATTGTTTTTTTATTGTGCTAGTTTAGATAAACTATACAGTATATATTATGTATTGACAACCATCGATGCGGTAAATAAAAAGCCCCGCTGTAATAGCCGGGGGCTTTTAGTGTTCTAATTAGTGATACTCCAATTTCCACTTTCATCTTTCTGGAAATTAGCTGTATACGTTTGGGTTTGAGGATTAGTATCTCCAGACCACGAATCTTTGCAGTCCTTATACTCTCGTACTGTAATTGGATAAACTTGACTGCCTCCGTTACCGATTGGGTCTTTTCGATCGATAATATCGACCGATTTAACATCTCGATTTCCCCAAATCTTACACGGCTTTGGGTTTTCTTTTACCCGTAATTCAACCATTTCATCAGATGGGCCGCTTGAATCTGAACCACAACCAGTAAAAGTAACTGTAAATATCAGTGTGACCATTAATACAATAAAACTGACTCTTCTTCCCATAACGAACCTCGTATTGTTTTTTTATTGTGCTAGTTTAGATAAACTATACAGTATATATTATGTATTGACAACCATCGATGCGGTAAATAAAAAGCCCCGCTGTAATAGCCGGGGCTTATGGTTTTTATGATGCAGAAAGAAATTTACTAGCTCTCCACCCTGCATTTGTATTCGTTATAAATAAAGTTCCGTCGTAACTACCTCGCTTAGGACCACAAGTAACATATGCAGAAGTTTTTACTAGAAAGTTTACCTTACCTTCATAAGTTACATGCATCTGATCTTTATTTCCCATTCTCATGATTCTGGGCTTACCATAACAATCCCTAGATACTTCGGTAATGAGAAGATTTGCAATAGCAGTATTTATTTGACTTTCTGTTGGGCTATTGCTTTCTGTTGGGCTATTGCTGGAACAGGCAGAAATAAGTAGAAAAATAAAAAGTGCGGCGATTACCAGTACAGAATGACTTAATTCCATTTTCATAACGAACCTCGTATTGTTTTTTATAGTGCTAGTTTAGATAAACTATACAGTATATATTATGTATTGACAACCTCTAGCCACTACGAATTATCTATTTTGAGTCCTGATTGGCTTCGTCTACGTATCGCATTACCTGCTGTGGGAACGGGATCTCGATGTGTGCCTTGTCAAAGGCGTTCTTGAGTCGTCGACGCAACTCCCCGGTAACTGCCCACTGCTGCCCTGGCTTTACATCACCAAGCACCTTTAGGTATATCGCAGAGTCTCCAAGCTCATCGACCCGGAAGAAGCTTGGTTCTTTTATAATCTGTTCACCCCACTCGGAATCATCGGCCATTTCTTGACCAATACGATTTATCACCTCGATAACCTCATCAATATCAGATTCATACGCAACACCAACATTGAGATTCACGCGAGAGAAATGCTGACTCATGTTTGATGCTACATTTATTTGTCCATTTTGAATGTAGTGCACCACCCCATCAAGGTCACGCAGCTTGGTAACGCGAAGCGTTACCTCTTCAACTGCACCGCAGGTATCATTCAGGCAGATAACATCACCCATACTGTACTGGTCTTCGATGAGAATAAAAAAACCGGAGATAATGTCCTGAATCAGATACTGAGCACCAAACCCAAGTGCAACACCGGCCACACCAGCAGCCGCAAGAAGCGGTCCGATATCAAGACCAAACTCTGAAAGCAATACCATTAGTGTCACCACAATTATCAGTATTTTTACCGTGGTGGTACTAACTCGCTGTAGTGTCTTGGTGCGTTGCTGTCGCTCAACCTCGGAAAGATCCCGCTTGCGCTCAACGACACGCTTAATTGCCTGCCGAAGAAGGTATGTAGACAACCACCAAGCCAAAGCTGCGCCAATAAAGATGGTCAGGACACCTGGGCCGGAGTTCGTAATCCAGGCCATAGCATCAGTGCTGAAATTTTTCCAAAATGCATTCATGATTTATATCTATTATATCGTAAAATTTTTAAGTATTTGTATATTTTTTTCATCCGGACCTTTTGCATCAAAGCCGGGTGTCTCCAGAATTAATGGAAGATCCTTGGTGGGTGATTTGGTAACAAGATTTTTGAATACAGCTTCATCGATTTCTCCTTCTCCAAGATTGGCATGCCGATCACGTAGGCTGCCAAAATCATCTCGACTGTCATTTACATGAATTACAGAAAGTCGTTCTAGGCCAATCAAATCATCAAATTCTTGAAAGAAATCATCGTATCCATCAGCCAGATCAAAGCCGGCGGCGTGAAGATGACAGGTGTCCAGACAAACCTTCAATCGCTCGTCACCGTCACAGGCATCAATAATGCGTCCAACCTCTTCAAATGACTTTCCTATTTTTCGTGTGCCCATATTCTCGATCAGGAAATCTGCTTCCTGGTCAGTCTCTTCGAGTACAGTCTGCAGGCTCTTGATAAGATGCTCGAAATGATCCTCGTCCTCTGGAGATTCATCATCTGTCTTCCAGGAGCCAACATGGACCACGCTGCCGATAATGCCACATCGAGCTGCAACATTAAGCTCCTCGATCATGGCCTTGATAGACTTCTCCCCTGTAGAGCCCCTGTCTGCTAAATTAATCAGATACGGGGCATGAAATACAACAGGGTCGATGCCGTGCTCTTCTTTTGCTTCCTTGAATGCTTCCACGTCCTCCTTGGATAAGTTGGCTCCGGCCCATGAGCGAGGGCTTGATGAAAATATCTGCAGGCTGGTTGCACCGATTGCAGCTGCACGCTCCACCCCATTTACGTAGCCTCCGGAAGCTGATTTGTGGGCACCGATATTTATATGTTTATCATTCGTTGACATACTTACCTATTTTCCTTAACTGCTCTGATAAAGGCATCGAAAAGTGACTGAGAGGAGCGAACACGAGCAGTAAATTCAGGATGAAACTGCGTCCCTAAAAAGAATGGATGCTCGGACGTGGGAAGCTCAGCAATCTCCATCAATCTACCATCGGGTGACTGTCCGGAAAATACCAGTCCAGCCGCCTCTAGTTGCTCTATATAGTCCTTATTCACCTCAAATCGGTGTCTGTGCCTTTCCGACACTTCGGAAGTCTCGTAGGCAGCATGAGCGATACTGCCCGTAGATAATAAGGCCGGATACACACCAAGTCGCATTGTGCCGCCGTAATCACCATCCGCCAACTTTGTCTCCTGCTCTGCCATCACACTAATAACTGGATGCGGAGAATCAGGATCTATTTCAACTGTATGCGCATTATCTAAACCAGCAACATTCCGAGCAAACTCAATTACTGCTAGTTGCATACCGTAACAGAGTCCGAGGAACGGAATTTTATATTCACGAGCATGCTGAATGGCTGCCAGCTTGCCATCAATACCGGTGCTCCCAAATCCACCCGGAACAATTACACCGTCATAATCAGACAAGACCGAGAGCTGATCTGGAGAATCTTCAAACTCATCAGCATTAATCCAGTCCACCTCAGGCTTTACATCGCCGTAGGCTGCGGCAATTTTTATGGCTTCGATGACTGATATGTAGGCATCTGAAAGCTGAAAGTCACCAGTTGCGAAGTACTTGCCAACCACTGCAATACGAACCAGCTCTTCCGCATCCTTCTGTGCCTGGGTAAAGGCCTGCCAGTCAGATAACTCGGCCGATTTATCCGGGAGTGAAAAGAAATCAAGAATACGAGAATCAAGATTATCAGCCGCAAAATTAGAAGGAATATCATAAATGTTCTCTACATCCGGGGCTGAAATCACATTCTCTTTGGTCACACCACACATGTTGGCAATCTTCTCCTTTCGTTTTTCGTCAAGAGCGGTCTCGGCTCGACCGATAATGATATCCGGAGCTACGCCGTATGAATTAAGCTGACGCACTGCATTCTGTGTTGGCTTCGTCTTCATCTCGCCAATTGAAGGAGGGGTCGGAAGATACGACACCATTGTAAACATCACATCCTTTGGATGTGCTCGCTTCAGGCGACGTCCTGCCTCGATGAAGATTGCGTTTTGGTACTCCCCAACTGTCCCACCGATCTCGATGATAGTGATATCGGCTTCCGTCTCTTTTGATGAAGCAGTAATACGACGTAAAATCTCTTCAGTTATGTGATAGGTTGGCTCGACACACTTTCCGTCATACTCAAGAGCTCGTTCTTTATTTATAACGTACTGGAAGACCATTCCGTTTGTCATGTAATTTCCAGCCGGAAGTGATCGATCGAGGAATCGTTCGTAATTTCCCATATCCTGATCAGTTTCCAGTCCTGAATCAAGCACAAATACCTCGCCATGCTCTGTAGGATTCATGGTTCCGGCATCAACATTAAGATACGGATCAACCTTTATGGGGTTTACGGAGTATCCAGCAGATTCAAGCATCGTTGCGATTGAGGCGGTGGCGATACCTTTTCCAACACCACTCATCACCCCACCGACAACAAAAATATATTTTGTGCCGTTGGTTTCTATTTGCATGAGATACGTTTATAGAAATTAAACATCGAGATACTTACGAACTGCAATGTAGCTGGAGATACCACCAAGAATTATTCCGGTTACGGTGAGGATAATAAACAACTCACCAAAGTTATTGATAAAGTAGGTGAATGACCCAGTTCCACCAAAGAAGGTACTGGTGAAGTCTTCTCCCCAGAGTGATATTGGATAGAACAAGATCAAGGTCAAAAGTGCTGCGACAATGCCGTACATGACACCCTCCAGAACAAACGGGCCACGTACATATGATCGAGATGCCCCCATAAGCTCCATGACAGATATTTCATCACGAGATGAGAAGATCGCTAGACGGATTGTATTGAATACGATTAGCGCAGCAATTAGTGCAAAAACAATAATGATAAGAAAACTAAATGTATCCAGCGACTGAATAATACTGGTTAAACGATCGATGGCCTCGCGATTCTGCTGAAAGTTCACGCGGTCGATAATGTCCTGGCTGCCAGCCACAACCGGAGCATCGCTTTCTAGATAATTTGCAATGTCCTCGTAGTATTGTGAGTCAGTCGCCTGCACATTGAAATAGGCTCCGAGCGGATTATCCTCAAGTTCCTCAAGGGCCTGAATGATGAGATCATCATCACGATTGGCGCTGCGGAAGGTGTCTAGGGCCTCCTGCTGAGAAATATACTCGACAGCGGCCACATCATCTCGTGACTCAAGTGCACTTTGCAGTGCTAGTATGTCTGACTCATTCGCATCGGTTGTAAAGTAAACATTAATATCAACTTTTTCAGATATCTGATCCAGTGACGTATCAAGCATAGCGCCGATGAATAGAAGGCTTCCCATAATAAACAGTGTTACTGTCATTATAAGAATAGCCGAGACGGTTACGAACTTGTTACGCCAAAAACTGGTGAAACCGGCCCGAACAATACGTTGTGAATTTTCAATAAAAGACATAGATTTTTTATAAGTGGTAAGAGCCAGATTCATCATCGCGCACAATGCGACCATCCTTCAAGGTCAGGACTCTGTTCTCTAGTATATCAACAACTCCCTTGTTGTGAGTAGAGAGAATTACAGTCGTACCAAGGTTGTTTATTTTTTTAAGGATCTGCATAACATCATAGGTATTTACCGGATCTAGATTTCCGGTTGGCTCATCAGCAATCACCACATCTGGCTGATTCACAATAGCGCGAGCAATTGCCAACCGTTGCTTCTCACCACCTGATAGTTCAGCCGGGAAATGCCACAACTTGTCATGAAGCCCAACCAGATCAAGAACGTACGGCACATCAACCTCGATCTCATCATCACCACGACCAGCAGCCTCCATGGCAAAGGAAATATTTTCATACGCTGTCTTGTGACTTAGTAATCTAAAATCCTGAAATACCATCCCAATACGGCGACGTAACTTTGTGCGCTCATGCTTCTGAAGATCATGAACAATCGTTGATTCAAATAACACGTTCCCGCTAGACGGACGCTCCTCGGCTAGTAGTAATTTCAGCAGTGTGGTTTTTCCAGCACCGGAATGACCAACGATTGAGATAAACTCAGACGGCTCAATCGTAAAATTTATATCCTCAACAGCAACAGAGTTGCCAAGATATATCTTGGATACATTATCAAAATGAATCAGACCTGAACGAGATGATTTATTATTTTCTCTATTCATTGATATTTAAAATTACTCCTCTTTATCGCCCTGTGATTCTGCAGCAGTTATAAAGCCATCAATATGACCATCTTCCAGAACGGCAGCTACGTCGCTCTCCTCGTGATCGGTACGGTGGTCTTTAACAAGTGTGTACGGATCCAGAACATAACTGCGCATTTGGTTTCCCCACTCATTGTCGGCTGACGTCGTTGGTGTAAATTCCTGCTGCCGTGCCTTCTTTTCAGCTTCCCTCTTATGATACAGTTTTCCGCGCAAAATTTCCAATGCTTTTTGACGATTAGCCTGCTGTGTTCGTTGGCTGTCAGCCCGAACAGCAATTCCGGTCGGTTTGTGTGTAATTCTCACAGCGGTTTCGCGACGATTAACGTTTTGGCCCCCAGCTCCTCCTGATCGAGTAAAGCTGATATCAAGATCATCATCAGCAATATCCACATCATCCATATCAGCCATTTCTGGCACAACTTCTACCAGGGCAAATGATGTATGACGCTTGCCATCTGAATTAAAGGGAGATTTTCGAACCAGTCGGTGTACTCCTGACTCATGCTGCAGCTTTCCATAGACCCCATCACCGACAACATCAACCGCAACATGCTTTATACCACCATGATCATTCTCGGTCTTGTGCACCAGTCGTAGTTTCCAGCCAGAAAGACTGGCATACGATCCGTACATCTCAAGCAGCATCCGAGCAAAATCATCTGCATCCAGACCGCCAGCACCGGATATCACTGACAGCACAGCATTGCGATCATCGAAGGAGCCTACATACTTTTTCTTTTTCTTTAACTTTTCGTAGGTTGCCACAACCTCCTTGGCTGATTCCTTGTCCTGCCAGAAATCTGGTTGATTCATCTGATCACGAAGCTCCTCAAGCTTTTTTTCTATGTCATCTACGGTCTCCATTACTTTATAAGTATATCAGACGCAGATGCTGGACGAATGAGGCATATTACTGGGAACTTGCAGTCACATCGTAGCAGGTTGACATTGATGGTAGTGAGGTAGATCCACAACTGGTTCCAGCACCATTGAATCCATTGAGATATCCCTGACTTGCGGAGTTGAAGTTAGCATCATTTGGTGCATCTGTACGAAGTAGAAGTTGCAGTGTAGCACCGACATGGTACCGATCTGACTCACCTGAAATACTGTATGGGTAGACTGCGCTTGTTAGTGGATCTCGTGGAATACTGCTTAGTATTGAGCTCTGACTACCGACGAGACGACTCAGACTAGATGGGAAAGACTCATTTTGGTTTGCGTATATCTGCAGTGCCACTTCAAGTTGCTGAATATCGTTTATGCGAAGCCGATCGTATCGACGCATGTCTGCCTGGGACATCTGTGGTTCTGTAGTGTCCGGTTGGTTGGTAGAATTGTCACTGCTTGTGGCGATGTCATCATCGTTTGTGTTTGTATCTGTATCATTCTCATCATCTATCTCAACCTGTTCATCATCAACCTGTTCATCAGGTGTGTTCTGGCCGCCCTGAGCAACCGTATTTTGTTCCGGGGCAAATATAGCGCTTAATGCTTGCTGTGTTGATCGTGGCTCGTAAGTAGGAGTTGTTTCTGGTGTGTAGCCATGATTTTTAAACTGAAAGTTAATCTGCATATCCTGCCCTTCTGCACCTTTACCGATAAGGGTTATCTGATACGGAACATTACTTTCTTGATCCAGCCAGGCCTGCCCTTGAACCGGCTCAAATGCAGCAACAGTTGCTTGCAAACCTGTCATTACGTCCTGCGATACAGCGCTATCAAATAATGCCTGATACAAGACAGCATACTCGGAAACCAACTGACCAGGATTAACTGTTATACCGTATCGATTAGTCGAAAATCCAGTTCCGCTCTGCCCAAGCTGTTCTGATGTCTGAAACTCACCCAGCGTAAAGAACTCGGGAGTAAGAAGAACATTCCTAATAGTTTCTCGTTGTATAGCCGGAACACTAGCAATATTTTCTACTTCTGGAAGCACAGCCCTAATCGGAGAGAAGTCTCCAGCAGAATCAGAAATAATATAGTAACTCTGTGTCTCTGTATCAGTGTTGAGATCCATAACACCTTCAATTGTCAGTCTGCTGGGATCAGATTGCCCACTCTCGGCAGATTCGATCATAATACGAAAATCAAAAGTTTCTGCATCAGAAAGTGAGTTCATCATTTGTTCTGACGTTACTTCTGGAGCCGATGTCTGAAAGTACGTAATGTAGGCATACGCAGCGCCACCACCCACAACAGCCAGGATGAGTATGAATATTAGTATTGAAACAAATTTAGACCCAGAGCCTTTTTCTTTCTTACTTTTTCTTTTACCACCTCGCATAGTCTTTTGTCCTGACTTCTTCTCGGCCGAGAAACGTCGCTTACCATCAGCTGTGCTTTGAGGCCCAGACTGATCAGGCTTAGTCATACCCTCTTGTTTGCCGCTAGTATCTTTTCGCACTGACTCCATTTGATTTCGAGGGCTGTCAATCTGGCTCTTCTCGATATCTTCTTTTGTGCCCTGTGTTGCGGCAACACTCTGCACGGCCTTATCTAAATCTTCATCCTTTATTTGACCAGATTGAGGCTGAGATCGCTTTACTCTGACTCCGTCTGAACTTTTTACAGAACGAGCCTGCTTTGCGGGAGAATCTGTCTGGTTTTTATCCTGAGCTTTACCGCCAGCCTGCTCTCTATCCTTGTGAAAGGTGCGGATAGCCATCGGACCGCTATCACCAGAATCTCCTTCCTCATCATCTGCTAGCTTTTTCATCTCCTCATGTGAATCCAGCGGATTTTCTCTTTTTCCAATGTCATCCAACTCTTCATCTGCAGATACCTGATCAACCTCATCTGATTCTCCAGCAGCTTCAGCTGGAGAGCTTTCAGAATCTGAAGTCTCTCTAGTATTAGGCTCCTCGGTGTCGTCTTCATTCATCTGTGTGTCAGATGCTGCAGATGCATCATCTGCATCCGCCTCTACTCCTTTGCCCTTATTCATTGATGCATCCATATTATCCTTTGCGGCTGGACCAGTCGCGTCCTCTTCTTCTATTGGTTCTCGGTATAGATCATCGGACGAAGCATCAAACGATTCATCGGTTGACGATACACCTTGCTCACCATGACTTTTCGTGACCGCTTCCTTGCGCACCTGCTGATGTGCTGCTGGTGAATTTTCGCTATCAAGATTACTATTCACGGCCTGAAAACCCTCATCAACATCCTCTTCACGCCAACCGGCGGACAAAAGGTTGTCTTTGATAATTTCGTCATCAATACCAGAATCCTGCTGATTTGAAATATATGTAAGTAGTTGTTGATTGATCATATAAAAATCACGAACTTTTTTCTTCTTGTATTATAATAACACGTCATTTTGTTTGTGTGATTTAAATACAAGACAGGTTTTCCACAGTATTACTGTCATTGCCTAAAATTTATCTTGTCGTCGGCTCAATGGTAATTGGCTGAGATTCAAATATACTTATAGCCGAGGAAATATTGTTGCGAGCAAAAAAAGAATGACAGGAAGCCACAGGAGTGGAGTCATAAGTATACAAAAATATTTGGCGCTCTTAGATGAAAACACACCTTTCTCCCACCTTTTTAGCAGTAAACTGATGTAAGTTACAGATGCTAAAGCCAGGAACACTGAAGGCAGAACTCCCTTTAAGCCAGAGGTCGGTAGTTGGAAAAGGGTTACTGCTACCTTGAGATATGTACGGTCTAGCAATTGCCATATAAAATATGTCTAAAGGTATAGCAAGAATGAAACCAGGAATAAAAGACATCAGCCATCGACCAACCTTAGATGCCGGCACATACTGCTTGAGTTTGTTTAGCTTGGTAAACATATCAGGATGAATATATTCAACGTGCAAAAAAATGCACATTTTTAGCTACCCGCTCTCGTTGTTCGCTGTGCGGCTACTTGGAGTTGAACCAAGGACCTCGTCATTATCAGTGACGCGCTCTAACCAGGCTGAGCTATAGCCGCAAGTTACACAGTAGTAAGATTACCAAAAGAAGCAGGTGCAGGCAATGTTTCGCGGCTTTTAAGGCAGCAGGTGTTATATAACAAAAATATGTGGGTAATAAAAAAGCCCCCTTGCGGGGGCCTTTTAATTATCTAAATCAAAACAAAATAGGGTAGATTATCCACTACTTCGTTTCGTCCATCCGCCGGTAACGGTATTCCGGGAACCGATCAGTTTTTTAAATGCACTGATATACATATGTGAAATTGTACACTCAAATAAGTGCAGTCGACCTTGTCAATCTTCATCGTTAGATGAGGACAGATTAGGATACATTCCACGGCCACCTTCCGATAGCCGTACCTTGTTACGACTTACTCCCTGTTACTAAGCTCGCCTTCAGCCCACGCGAGGTGGGATTTCGGGCGCTCCTAGCTTCCTTGAGTTGACGGGCGGTGAGTACAAGGCTCGAGAACGAATTCACCGTGGTATTGCTGACCCACGATTACTAGCGATTCCATCTTCATGCAGTCGAGTTGCAGACTGCAATCCGGACTGAGATACCTTTTACAGGATTAGCTCACTCTCGCGAGGTCGCTGCCCATTGTAGGTACCATTGTAGCACGTGTGTAGCCCGAGGCATCAGAGGGACATGCTGACCTGGCGTCATCCCCTCCTTCCTCCCACCACAAAACGCTTGAAAAAATTCCAGCGCTCAGTGGTAGGCAGTGCCGCATGATACATATAACATACGGTGAGGGTTACGTTCGTTTCCCCACTTAAGGGAACAGTTCAAACCACGAACTGACGACGGCCATGCATCACCTGTCTATCTGTCCCGAAGGAAAGGCCAGGTTTCTCCGGCCGGTCAGATAGATGTCAAGCCTCGGTGAGGTTCTTCGCTTATCGTCGAATTAAACCACATGCTCCACCGCTTGTGCGAGCCCCCGTCTATTCCTTTGAGTTTTAATCTTGCGATCGTAGTACCCAGGCGGTTCACTTAACGGGTTACCTTCGCCTCGGAGAGGGTCGATGCCCCCCAAAGCTAGTGAACAGCGTTTACGGCTAAGACTACCGGGGTATCTAATCCCGTTCGCTACCTTAGCTTTCGTCCATGAGCGTCAGAAATGTGCCAGTGAGTTGCCTTCGCTTTTGGTGTTCCCGACGATATCAACGGATTTCACCCCTACACCGTCGGTTCCACTCACCTCTCACATCCTCTAGCTCTGCCGTTTCCGACGCGGCCACGAGGTTAAGCCTCGTGATTTAACATCGGACTAACAGAGCCGCCTGCGGACCCTTTACGCCCAGTAATTCCGGATAACGCTTGGGGTATTCGTGTTACCGCTCCTGCTGGCACGAATTTAGGAACCCCTTATTACCTGAAGTAACGTCAATAAACTTCCTCCTTCAGAAAAGGTGTTTACACACCGAAGTGCTTCATCCACCACGCGACGTCGCGCCGTCACTCTTTCGAGCATTGCGGACGATTCTCGACTGCAGCCTCCCGTAGGAGTATGGACCGTGTTTCAGTTCCATTGGTGGGGATCAGCCTCTCAGCCCCCCTACGCGTCGTAGCCTTGGTAAGCCTTTACCTTACCAACAAGCTGATGCGACGCAGGACACTCTCAGAGCAATAAAATTTTACCCTTGCGGGACTATCGGGTATTGTCCGTAGTTTCCTACGGTTATTCCCGTCTCTGAGGTATGTTCCTACGCGTTACTACCCATTCTGCCGCGGGTCTAAACCCGCTCGACTTGCATGCCTTATCCACGTCGCCAGCGTTCATCCTGAGCTAGGATCAAACTCTACAAAAATCTCGGTTGGACGAAACGAAGTAAATGACAATCATCACCTCGTTTCAATCTTGATCTAGATAAGTTCTGTTTCTCACCAAACTGCCTCTTATCTAATGAGACAGCATGAATGATCTTGAATCTATTAGGTTGTGAAAGAGCAGATTGGCTGACGCACTCGTCAGACAAAAAATGCCCCCTCTAGGGCGTTCCCTATTATACGCATAAGAGATATGAAGTCAATGATAACTCGCCACCTTTTTCTTAGTCAGCGCCTGTAAGAATATTTGCAAGCAACTATTCGCTCTATAAAAGCTGGATGAGCATGAATGTTGCCATTGCCGCCATCAAGAGATCTTCGCCAAGCGTCACCCAGGTCATCGGAATTTTAAATACTGCTCCCATACAGGCGCAGGAGATTTTCTCTTTTTCTTGCAGTTTCTGCCTGACACCGTAGGCTCCTATCAGCATTATAAAGAGAGTCACGATATTAGCTGCCACCAGATATAGGCCTGTAAGAAATAGCAGGCCAAGAAGTATCTCTATAAACGGATAAGATTTTGCATACACAGCACTCCGCTTAGCGAGCGGATCATACATCGAAAAAGCCTTAGCAAACCCTTTTATACTCCAGGCCTTCATCGCACCAAAGGTCAGAAAGAAGAAGCCCATGAAAACCCGTGCTGCGGTAAAGATGGTGTTTGTGGCTGACGGAACCAACTGAATAAAGATAGCACTGGCAAGCAGTACTAAGGAGACCGCATACATGAGCGGATAAAAGTCCTTGATTGTATATGTTTTATTCATCGTGTATATGTTCATTATTATATAGCACACAACACTAAACTGGAAAATCGGGTCAATTTACCGTAGTATAGAGTCACTACTAGTAGATAAAATAATATAGATATATGGAAACTATTTTCTTGATTGGAAGAATCCTGTTTGGTGGATACTTTATTTCTAGTGCCATCAACCACTTTATGGACAGCGAGACAATGACTGAATATGCTGAATCAAAAAATGTACCAATGCCGAAAATAGCCGTGCTCGGAACCGGAGCACTTATGGCGCTTGGAGGACTTGGAATTGTGCTTGGAGCCTTTCCACAGCTAGCCATTTTACTTCTGATTTTATTCCTTCTTCCAACAACAGTAGTAATGCATGACTTCTGGAATGCAGAAGGACAGGAAAAACAGATGGAGATGATCAACTTTACTAAGAACATAGCACTTATTGGTGCGCTTATAATGCTTCTGACACTGAGTACACCGTGGTTAAATTCTGTGGGACTGTAAACTAAAATGACAGTACCGTTACTTATAGCTGTAGCTGCAATTACACTCGCCTCCCTGGCGGGTGTAATTGTTATCTGGACCGGTTTTGGTCATTGGGTGGAGGAGAACCTTGGAATGCTAACCAGCTTTGCGGCCGGAATATTTCTGGTCGTTTCATTTCAGCTTGTACTCAATACAGTAGAGATCTCTTCTAGTATCTGGGCTGCTGGTGGGTACATTCTACTTGGTGTCATTTTTATCCTGGGTGTATTTCGTTTTGTACCCCTCTTCCACCACCATCATCATCCAAAAGAATCTGAGCACACACATAAGAGTCTGGATGTCCGGCGGATTCTTTTTGGTGATGCACTACATAATATCGGCGACGGACTCCTTCTGTTTATTTCATTTAGCGTTTCGATAACCACCGGCATCATGGCCGCAGTAGGTATCTTCTTTCATGAGCTTGTTCAGGAGATTTCAGAATTCTTTGTTCTCAAGCAGGGAGGATTCTCAACAAAAAAAGCACTGTTAATGAACTTTGCGGTCTCTGCCACTATCATGGTTGGTATTGTGCTTGGACTTATCGGTGCTGAGATGTCAGAAACCATTACGCCAATACTGTTAGGCATTACTGCTGGTTCCTTTTTGGTGGTGGTTGGGCATGATCTTATACCGCATTCTGTACGCGAATCAAAGAAAAATAACGAGTATATAGAGCATATTATCTGGTTTCTGTTGGGGGTTCTGCTGATGATTGGAGTTATGCTTGTGATGGGAGAAACACACGCACATTAAAATACCCCTTGCAAAATTTTTTAAATGCTTTACGCTTGGTGGTGAACCAAGTGGCCGGGAGAGGATGATGAATCATTCTAAGCGGGCGTTTGGGATTATTCATTATTCTAATTCAAATTCTTATGGAAACTGGAAAAATTCAACGACTAACAGACCGTGGTTTTGGTTTTATTGAAGCTGATAGCGACGAGTTTGGTGACGATCTATTCTTTCACGCAAACGAGCTTGAAGGTGTAGAATTCGACGCACTAACTGAGGGTGAGACTGTTCAGTTCGAAGTAACTGAAACACCTAAGGGAATGAACGCTGTAAACGTTAGCCGAACTGACGGTGACGACGCAGCTGCTGACACAGACGAAGAAGCGTAAATCACGCTTTTGATGTGTACGAAAAAGACCCGCTTTCGAGCGGGTCTTTTTTAATATCCACAACAGCTCGTGATATGTGAACACTTTTGCCCACATGAGTGGTTCGTGTAATTAATAATTCGAGAGATAAGGATCTAACCTTAGAAAGCCGCTTTGCATCCCGCAAGTCGAGACGCAAAGCTTAAATTAACTATGCCGGCTTGGACTAGGAGAATTGCATGCAATTCTCAGACATAAATTTGCACAACCGTTCTTTTTTATACTCAGAAAAAAGCTGTCGGATGCTCATTCAAGTCGTTTGATTATTTCAATTGTTTTTTCACAATCTCTTTACTTTGAGGTAAATACAGTAGTGGAAAGTATTTATCTGCGGTCTCTTTGTCATGTATAAAAATAGATTTATCGGCATCGTAGATTATTTTACCTTCGAAGCTTTTAGCATCGCCACGCTCCCGACGATGTGGTGTTGAGTGGTCAAGCATAATCTCCAACACTTTCTCGGTTCTTTCTGGTGAATAATCGTGCTTCTTAAGAAACTTTTCCGCAACAATAACACTGTCATCAACATGTGTTTCGTATGAAGTGTAATCTATATCGTGAAAAAGAATCGCTAATTTTAAAAGCTCGTAGTCAACTTCACTATCTGACTCAGAAATCAGAAGCGCCCGCTCCATTACATCCTCAACGTGAGAAAACTGATGCTTCTCATCATTTGACTTGTATTCTTCTCTAGCAAATTTTTCTACTGTTTCCAAAATATTCATGCTGTTTTTATTATATCCTCTTTTTCCTTTCTCGTGAACTGCTTTATCTCTGCCTCACGTTTGGAGGCTTTGCTTCTGTCTTCTGCCGCTTCGGTGTATACGATTTTCTCGGCCCCATGTGCTCTGGTGTACTTACTGGCTGTTCCTGCTTGATGCTCGGCCAATCGCCGATCAGTATCTGTGGTGATGCCGGTATACAAGGTACCGTCTTCGCACTGAATAATGTAAACAAACCAGTCGCTCATAATTACCTAAAGATCTAGCGCTTCATACACTGCATCCTGGTGCTCGGTTATAAATTCTTCGCGACCACTTCCGCTGCGATACTGCTTGTAATGCTCGGGATTCTTATCAGCATAATCCTGATGATACTCTTCTGCCGCCCAAAACTCTTCTGCCGAGAGAACCTCGGTATCGATATCGTCTGAATACACATCAGCTTCTCTTAGCTTCTCGATCGCCGACGAAGCTTGCTCTTCCTGCTGCTGGTTTTGTGTGTAGATGGCTGATGTGTAGGTGTGCCCTCGATCATAAAACGACCCACCAGCATCTGTTGGATCATGTGTTGCGAAAAAATGTGCAAGAAGTTCTGAATAGGTAACCTCCTTCGGATCATACCAGACTCGCACCACCTCTCTGTGACCGTTGGATGCAGCTGTTTCGTAGGATGGATCATCAGTTTCACCACCCATATAACCACTTTCAATGTCTTTAACATCCGGGCGCTTCTGAAAATCAGACTCAACACACCAAAAACACCCCCCAGCGAATATGGCTGATTCTAAATTTTGATGTGAAATTTCATTCATATATAGAGTATTAACGAATATACTCAATTGTTGCATCCTGCTCTGTTTCACACGCACCTACCACAACACGGCCATTATCTGTCTCATTTACATAGTATCCAGTACTACTGGCAGAACCGACTTGGGGATCAGTTGGAATGCTGGGTACATAGGTTGGAACCAAATCGCTCGCAAGATCTACACATGAAGCATCTGTAGTTGTTGCTGTACATGAGTCACATCCGCTCGAAGCTGTTCCAATCATCTGTGCTGAATCAGGGTCTCCGTCAAGAGTTTCTGGGAGACTTCCGTTGTTATCAATCACATACTGATTAACTCCATTCAAAATAGTCGTTACATTAGCCTGTCGCTGTGCATTTCTTGTATCACCAAGCTGCTTACCTGGGTTAATTGCCACAATTACAATACCAGCAAGAATTCCGATAGCTGCTACTACAAGCAGGATTTCTAAAAGTGTAAAACCGTCATTATTTTTTTCATGATATCTATAAATTACTAGTTAACAATAGCACTAAAAATCAGCCACCTCCTGCCAGGAATCAACTGTGATTTCTGGATTAATCTGACTAATGTTTATTTCGATTTTTCGCACCATGGAGCCAACGAACCCTTCAGCGGTTATTGCTCTATTCTGTCCATTACGGAAACTCACCGTATAGTTACAGCTTCCAGTTTCAAATGAAAGGGAATCAGAACCAATGTATGAAACCTCATCACGGATCACCTGGAGCGCTTCCTCGGCACATGCATCTGCAAGTGACTGCGCTTGCGCCGATTGCTGAAAAGCAAAACTGGTCCGAGACGACTGCATACCCGAAAGTAGGATAGAGACAGTTGCCAGGGCAGTCACCGCCCCAATCACCAAAACTCCGAGAAGGGCTGCGTAGCCATCCTCAGTATACCATTGCCTAATTATACGAAAGTGTTGCATATGTGGATTACGGCTGACGAACAGTTGCGCTGGTCTTGTATGTCTTTTCAAAGGAGTACTCATTGCGACCGGCTGGATTCCTGTGATTTAAGGTAAGCATTATACGAACAGTATCCGAAACACTGTCTTGTGTTAGATTTTCAAAAAGTAATTCATCCACAATTACTCTGTTGTTCGTAAGACGCACGGCGACAGATCCACCCCTCTCAACCCAGAGAGAATCATCAGATACTGAGAATACTGTCGGAGCACCGTCATCTGGAAGATCAATTGACAGTGATGAATCGTCAGTACCAGCAGATGGGCTATTTATCGCTTCTGCATTCCGGATGGACTGGGCGATTGTCTGCATTGCCAGCATCCCCTGCTGCTCCACCTCAAGCACCGTTGTGTTTTTGATGCGAGACTGAATAATCGCTCCGTTGAAGGCAGACATGGCTATGAGAATAATTGATACAACACTTACGTACAACAGGACCTCCACCAGGGTCACCCCTTTTGTATTAACCTTATTATACTTTCTTTTAATGAATTGCTGCATATATTATCTTAATCTTACCCCCCCCTCATTATCTTCTAGGTACCTATTCACTAGCGGTATCTAGCCGAAACTCTTTGAATCCAAACACCACTTATGGTTCTTCAGTAATATTTGGAGCAAAGTTAGGACCGGTTTTGTTTGCACAGAAACCAGGACTATCTATTGTTTCACCTGGGTCCACATTACCATTCCATGATAGTGGAGTTACCTGATACACACCACCTGACACAAATGTGTAATCAGCATTCCATGTATCGTAAATTGATGAGTCATTTAATTCTATGAATGTTTCCCATGTGGATGCGGCTTCGTCTCCATTATTAGTAATTTCTATATCCGCACAGTATCCACTTCCCCACTCACTAGTCAGTAACACCTCATAACTCAAATCTTCCTCCGGTTCTTCTGGAATGGTTGCTTGAATATTTTCAGGCAAAAATGGATTACCTGTTTTATTGGCACAATAGCCAATATTATCTACTGTTCCTCCGGGAGGTATTTGTGAGTTATAATTTTTCGGAGTAACTGTATAAACACCATTTAGTAGTGAGTAATTACCATCCCACGTGGTGTAAATACTGAATTGAGTAACATCAAATGTAAGCTCCCACGCAGTTACAACACCACTACTTGTATTCGTGATCGAGAAGAGATAACAGTATCCAGAGCCCCACTCACTAGATGTTTGACTTGAAGTAATTAAAGGTGAACTACCGGCACTTTTCTGCCAGCTAGTAAGGCGTGACACTAGAAGAACCTCTCCATCTCGCTGCTTATTCTGCTGCCAGGTCACCGTTGAGGATATCTGTTTTATATCATCTGTTTCTGATGATATGTCTATCTCGCGATTAAAAATATCGTCTGTATCTGAATTTCCCGACAACTCCCACTGACCGGCGATTATCTCTAGACCGAACGTACCATCTTCGAGATTTACAAAATCATCGCCCCTAATACTGCGTACCGCTTCGATACCTTCCTGTGCATACAGGACGGCTCGGGCTCGCTCACCAGCCAGCACAGATGCCTCCTGTCCGTAGAAGTAAGCAGTAGCAAGTCCGTATGAAAAAAGCGCAAAAAGTGCGACAGCCAGAAGTGCCTCCACGAGTGAGAAGCCATCGGATTTTCCTGAACCACTACATTTAGTATTGTTGAGAAATATCCTCATACAAATTAGTAATCAATTACACCCTCACTATTAACCACTATCTCCTGTTGGTTACCGGCCGGGCCAGAAAAGTTAGTTGAGCCAGCATTCATCAGTACTCCGGATACTTTTTCAAATACATACTCCTGCTGGCCAGAAATACTCAGTGTTGTAGCTATATCTGTCCGCTCATCAAATGCTGGATCCCTATCATCGAAATCATCGCCTTGGAAAAGAGTGACTGAACCCATCTGTATATAAACCCCCCATTGTGCATCACCATCGTTAGCCCTGGACAGTATCTGCGCTCGACGAATTGTCTGTGCAGTTGTGTTGGTTGCAATGCTAAGCTGATTTTGGTTTTGAAAGGATTGATACAACGGCACAGAGACTCCACCAAGAATCCCTAAAAGTGCTACGGATAACATCATTTCTATCAGTGTAAATCCCTTAGTCTTCATTTTCATTTTCCGTTACCAACCTAATGTATTCTCCGTAGACCCAGCCCGAGATATCATTATTAATCTGTATTTCATACCACGAACCATCAGTAGTGGCAGTATACGGATACACATCACCCGGTGTTACCTCGGCAACAATTGATGAATCTGTTGTTGGGCCGGAACGAACATTGAGGTATCCCATACCAGTTTTCGTAATCTCCAGACGATCCTGAGAATTAGTCGATCGGACCTCTTCTGATGTATCCACAGAAGAGGTTGAGGACCCCGCATCAGCCGCCTCTCTTTCATCATCTGATGAGGAAGCTGTGCTTGTATCCAGCGGCTCGGATTGCGATTGAGGCTGTGTACTCTGCATCTGACCACCTCCGGCATTGAAATCTCCTACAAGACTATAGATTGGTAAAATTACAGCCAATGCCACACCAACAACTGCAATCCAGACAATGAAGAGTAGGATCGGCTCAAGCATAACCGTGAGGTTCTTTGTGCTTGTTTCTAATTTATCCTCAAAGCGTTGACCGATGTCTTGTAGTACCCCGGGAAGATTGCCTGAATTCTCAGCGGCAATAATCATGCCCTGTACCGGTGACGGGATAAGTCTGTCAACACCCTTATATGAATTTATAATCTGCTCAAATGAATCTCCTTCCGCCACACGTTCCTCAAGCTCTGCATAAAAATGTTCAAAATCAGGAAATCTGGTGGCACGTTTAAGTGACCCAAGAGAATCTGTGACAACAACACCAGCTTTCAGTAGCGATCCAAGAAGATGCCCAAACCGTGATAATTCAACCTGCTGTATTATCTTTTTTGTACCTGGCACGCGAAATAAAATTGCTCGGCCAATATGTTTTGTCGGAGGAAAGACGAATATTATAAAAAGAGCCAGAAATAGGATGGTTAAAAATACGGGTATAACATACACGCCGTATTCACCAAGAAATGTACCGGTCGCAATCAGCCACTTCGTAACCAGCGGTAAATCAACCTGCAAGCTTGAAAATACGCTTGCCAAATTAGGTAGAATAAACCAAGCAATTCCAATCCCAATAATAAGCGTTAGCAGCAGCACAAAGGCTGGATACATCATGGCTGAGTACAGCTTTGAGCGAAAGATGCGATCTTTTTTCTCCTGCTGTGCTACAACCATTATATTTCCGGGTAGCTGACCAGTCTTCTCACCAATTCGAATTAGAGATGTGACATGGTCAGGGAAAAGGTCGGTTTCATCCATTGCCTCCCACAGCATCGATCCAGTCTTCACAGAATCTCTCATCTTCTCTACCGCCTCCTACATACGACGAGTTTGTAGATCAGGCTTAATGGAATCAAGTGCCTGAAATATTCCCATCCCTGAGGATGTAAGCATGGCAAGATTCTCAAGAAAATACGCCCTCTCCTTCTTAATACCAAAGGTCTTCAGCGGAAGTAACCATCTATTATTTTTTATCTTTTCGAACATCATCTAATGGAATTACACGAGACACCTCTTCTAGCGTCGTTACGCCCTCCTTAACCTTTTCAATGCCATCCTCGAACATTGATTGTACTCCTTGCTTACGAGCCAGTTTCCACACCTCACTTGTGGATGGATCTTCAAGAACCAGCTCCTGCATTTCAGTTGTCATTTCAATTATCTCAAAAACTGCGGTTCGTCCATCAAAACCGGTTCCATTACAAACGTTACAACCTTCACCTTCATACAGTGTAACTTCCTTTTCATTAAAAAATGAACCAACTCCCTTCTGTGTCTTCTCAAGCTCGGAAACCTTCTTTGTCACACTGTGGCGACAGTTTTCACAAATTTTTCGAACCAGCCGTTGTGCCACCAAAAGCTCAAGTGTTGAGGAGAGGAGAAATGATTCAATTCCCATATCAAGTAGACGGGGTATTGCTGTGGCTGCATCATTGGAATGAAACGTAGAGAGTAGTAGATGTCCGGTCAGTGCAGCATTTACAGAAATTCGAGCCGTCTCCTCATCACGAATCTCACCCACTAGAATAATGTCAGGGTCCTGCCGAACAATCGAGCGAAGCCCCTCTGAGAAGGTTAGGTTGTTTTCTTTATCTACCTGAATTTGGTTTGCCTTCTCAATCTTGTACTCAACCGGATCCTCAATCGTTGTGATGTTAACCTTCGGCTGCTCCAGAAGATGTATTAGTGAGTATAGTGTTGTTGTCTTTCCAGACCCGGTCGGTCCGGTCACAAGAATCATGCCGAATGGTTGTTTGGCAGCTTTTGTAAGCAGCTTCTGGTTTCGTTCTGATAATCCAATATTAGCCAGGCTGAGTCCGCCAATATAGGAAGACAACATTCGAAGTACAGTTTTTTCACCAGTCACTGTTGGGACAATTGAGGTCCGCACGTCGAACGAATCGTTGTCTGTCTTATAATGCATCGAGCCATCCTGAGCAATAAAGTGTTCATCAATACGAAGATTACTCATAACCTTTATTCGGTTCAGGATATTTTTATAATATTTTTTTGGCAAAACACCGGCCTCCTGCAGCACACCATCGATACGAAATCGTACTAAAACATCCTCATCACGTGGCTCAAAGTGAATATCTGATGCCTCAAAGGCCTGCGCATCAACAAATATTTCATTTAAAATCTCAGGGGCTACGCGGTCTTTATTTTCAATAATTTCTGCAAAACGAGTATCAAGCTTCTTCTGATAGTGGACAAATGAATCACGGATATCATTCTCAAGTGAGTACACGAGTTCTATCTCCTTGTCTGAGAACCCTTTCTTAATCCGAGACTTCAAATCTTCTTTTTCAGGATTTGATGTTGCTATCCGAACTTTGTCCTTACCTTCTTTAACAACTACAATGTTAAAATGCTGAGCGATATCCTGAGGGATACGATGCACCTTTTCACTAGTGGTCGGATTGGAGTTAAGATCAAAATAATCAAGCCCATACTCTTCAGCCAATGCCTGACCGAGAATGTCACCTGTAATTAGGTCATTTGTTAACAAATACTCTTGCAAAGATTGACCACCTTCTTCTAAAACCTTATCAACTTCATCAAGCTCCTCATCAAGATAATTTCCCTTAACAAGGATATTTTTTAATTTGTTGTCTGATATGTCCATTTTTATCTAATTTTATGACAGAAAACTCTTTACCTCATCAACAATATCATTTAACTGAACCTCAGATTTTATAAGGAATTTTTTCGCACCTAACTCTTCAGCGCGTTCCTTGTCCTCCTTCTGACTGAGATTAGAAAGAACAAATATCGGTGTATCTTCCTCACCAATTTTTTCAAGTAACTCAAATCCATCCATCTCTGGCATCATTAAATCAGTAATAACAAGATCAAATGATCCCTTCTTGAATTCATCCAAACCCTCCTCACCATTATGGGCAACAGTGATCTCAAAATTCTCTGCTGTCAGCTTATGATCCAGTGCTTTTGCCATCGGTTTTTCATCTTCAATCAGTAGTATTTTTTTTGATTTATTCATTTAAATGTAAATATTAATGGTTTAGAACCATGTGTAAAACAAGATCTGATTCACATAAGTGGATTGTATCACTTATTACCGAAACTTTTTGGCGACCTTAGCACAACAACCCTCTGTATTAGCTATAATGAAATTAATGAACAAAGAATCACTCAAGATACTACTTACTATCGGTATATGTGCCCTTTTGGGCGGCATTTTGGCACTTTATATGAATCAAGCCATTACCATCAAAAGCTCATCCAGGATTAGCGTGCTAAAAACAAAGCCAGAGAGTGAAGCGGTAACAATGATGTTTGTGGGCGATATGATGCTTGATCGCTACATTCGTGCCCAGGCCGAGAGTAATAAATATACTTCCATCATTTCTGCTGTAAAGAGACAAATGAAAGAGGTTGATATAGTGATTGGTAACTTGGAGGGAACGATCACAAGCCAGCAAAGTGTTAGCACGTACGACCCGGAAGACCCAAATCACTATCGCTTCACATTCGCACCATTAGTTGCAGATCTACTAAAAGATCACAACGTCGGATTAGTGTCTATCGGAAATAATCACATTACGGATTTCGGATCAACTGGTGTATCTGAGACTACAGACTACCTAGAAAGTGCTGGTATTTCATATGCCGGACATCCTTATGATAATAAAAAAATTTCGAGTAATATCACTATCAATGAACAAGTATTTGCCTTTACTAGTTTTAACTATGCCGATAAACGAACATCTGAGATAACAGTTGAGGAAATCATAAACCTAAAAAATCAAACACCTACACCAGACTGGATTATTATTTTGACTCATTGGGGTAATGAGTATCAAGAAGAATCCAGCAGCACCCAGAGACAGCAGGCGCGAAGCTTCATCGATGCGGGTGCTGATCTGATAATTGGATCTCACCCACATGTTATCCAGGAATCAGAAACGTACAATGAAGGATTAATTTACTACTCTCTTGGAAACTTTATCTTTGATCAGTACTTCTCAGCAGCCGTGAGCTGCGGTCTTGTACTTCAGGTCGAGTTCAATACAAACGGTACGCTGCAGACAAGTGAGCGTACCGTAAAGCTAATCAACGACGGAACTACTCAGTTTGCAGACTGTCGCTGATTTTCAAAAAACAGGCTATCTATCAATTTCAGACCAGACTTTCGGCTGCCACGGCGTACCAAGTGCTGGAAGAACCCAACGATCAAGGCCGATATATCCTGCAACTCGCCAAGCCATTAGAATTCCAAGCGATAGAATAAATAGCACAGGATTAGAACTAACAGTTCCGGCCAGAAGAAAGTTTGCGTTCATAAAGATACCGAAGAAAGCTGCAATACCAACAAATAGTCCAGCAATAAGAGCAATGCCAACAAGTACTTCTCCGTAAGCAATTACGTATCCAAATATTTCAGCATTTGGGAGTACGGCATTTTCAAGAAACCAGCCGTACCAAGCCTGCACATCCGGATGATCTCCAGTTGTTTTTGATAATGCACCCTGCACAAATCCCTCAATAGAGGCTCCAGCATTCTCACCGGTCCAGTTATCAGCACCAACCTTTCCAATACCGGCCATTAACCAGGCATACCCAACGTAGACACGAACAACTAACCAGAAAAGAGCTGTCTTTGTGTTGGAGAATAGATATTGTGCAATTGGTGGTTCATCAATAATAATTCGTTTTGACATAGTAAAAAATTATGAGTAATACTCACCAAACAACCTGACGTACATCAGACTACTATCAACGTCTCTGCCACAAAGAAAAAAACGCAATTAAGCGTTTTTTTCTTTGACCTCATCAGAGAGCTGAATTCCTCGTACTGCTAAATAGCCAGCAATAAAGACGGCTGCCCAGCTTGCCCACATAGGGACTGGGGCACCGTTAATCACTGCATCCCATTCACCAGTTATTCGGGCCAAGTGAACGATAACAATTGTACCGAACACAATAATCACTGCTTTGTAATATATTCGATCTACCATAAATCTATTATACCACCACTTTGTAAATTAAAGATGTGTATAAAAAAGCCAACCCGGAAAGGGGTTGGCTTAAAGTTGGCTAATTCAACTGATCTTTTTACTGATTGTGATGCCGTAATCAGTATTTTTTGAAAATAAAAATCCAGTCGCTGGTATGCAAAATGAGCAGAGGGCAAAGACGATGATTGCATACACAGTCTCTAATCCATCAGTTGCGTGAATTATCACAGAACTAGCGAAGGTTAGATCGGATAGATACATAATGATGGATCCAAAATTAAACAACCGATCGCTTACTGATTCAGATCTGGCAACAAGTTCCATCAGAAAACCACCCAGAAAGGCAAATATAGCACCTATGAAAATTAGGTATGACGAGACGGTAAAGAGATCGAAAGAAGGAAGATATTCCATTTGTATTCGGTTTTTTGGGGTTGAAGATTCTATTCTTTTGTATAAAGAACAGCCATAACTATACCTAATGTGTATGACATGTAAAGAGTCTGCTGCAATAGTTAGCCGAGTTGTAAGTATAAAGTATACAAAAAAGTCAGCTCTCTACCCTGGCAGCAAAATCAGTGTGCGGAAGCTTCTTTAGGGCAGCCTGACAAACTCCCCAGGCCAGAAGTATTGATAACACAATAAATATAAATAGACTTAGGAGTCCAAGCCCTGTGAAGACAAGATAGTACGAATACGCAGCAATTGTTCCGTAGATGAGCGAGATCCCGACAAATCCAAATCCAGGAAGAGTTGTGCTGAGCTCTTCAGGATCATCAGTGGTGAAGTTTGGAAATCTTGCACCAAGCCCAAGTCCAACAAGTGTCAGTGTGATGCTGGCCATCAATACGTACAGAATAAAGATCAATGCCGAGGATACCGAGCTGCTAAGCATGAGCACATGAAGCACTGCAATCACGGCGGACACCGACGTTATGGTTGCTACATAGAATACAGCCTTGGTCCAGAAGAGGCGACTCAGAGTTACTGGTGCTGTAATTATACTCCAGGCAGTGTCTCGCTCCATGCTAAAGGCCGGAAAAACAAGCCGAAGCACTAGAGCTGCTACAAAATACCCAACCACAATAATTTGAAGCGACTGGACAAACTGTGGCACCATCACGGCTGATGCAATTTCCTGCCCTGTGAAGCTGTTCTGAATGAAAACATCAAAGCTTGTCACGACAATCCACAATAGTGTTAAAAAACCAAGCCAGAACAAGGTACGTTTATTGCGAAAAAGTGAAATTCGCTCCTTTGTAAAGACTGACTTTATCGGATTAGAAGAAAACCGACTCGGCATACGTGCCTGATCTTTACCAAGACTGGTTCGAGTTCGAGCTTCAAAAGTCCCCTCTCTAAAAAACTGCCAGAGATGGACAAAAAACTTTGAGAATAGTGAGACGAGGTATGTTGCCCCGGTAGCTAGCGCACCCAACAAGAATGTTATTGAAATCGCATGACGAAGATCACCAAGCTGAATTGCTAAGAGGGATTCGGCAGAAAAATGACTTGGAAATATATTAAAATACTGACTCACATTGTCGAGGTCGGCCTGTTCAATTTCCAGGTTAGTCACATCAAAAAGTGAGACAAGATCGAGACCAGATAGGTGTACCCAGGTTAATCCACCCAGAATAGCCACGACGGTAGCCGTAAGGGTAAGCAGCCAAGTAAAGCCGTCATTAATAATATTTTTATTCCCTAAATACCGCACAAGAGAAGCTAGTGACAAGATAAGCAAAACAGCCACTGCAGTCACCATAATACTCAGAATCGTTACCGAAATTAGACCAATAACGATACCCCAGATTCCAATGCTGAATACTGACTGCATGGCAAGCAGTGCCGGGATTGCAAAAACAAAAAGCGGCCAGACGGAGGTCAGTGTGATTGATACAAACTTATCAAAAAGTAGTGAGTTATAGGCAGGACTTACCAACAACCATGCATCACTCTGATTTCGAAAGAGCATAAAAAGCCCTGTGATTAAGGCACTGACAAAAATAAGGCCGAGTACGGTAACTAAAAATACCTGGTACACAAAATACGGCAACCCAATGCGAAGAAAATCACTATCAGTCACAGCAGATAATCCCGAAACCAGTGAGAGATACACTCCAACGCCTATTAAGACGAGCACAGCAAAGAATAGCCCAGCAGTTATTAACCGTGCCGAGTCTTGTTTTTTGAAAAAACGAAAAAAATGTTGTAGTCGCTGTCGTAAGAAAAACTTAATCATAAATCAAGCTTCATCGATTACCCTCTCATGAGACGTCGCAAATACAGAATAAATAGTCGACAGCTTGGCGTGGTCAGGTACTCCGGCAGCTTCGCGTAACTCTGGAAGACTTCCGGTAATCTTTAACTCACCACCAGCAATAACACCGGCTGAATCAGCCAGACGGTCTGCAATACCAAGCATGTGCGTTGTAATCAGTACTGTTCCACCATTGTCCCGGTAGTCAGTCAGAAGACTTTCTAGAATACGAACACTTTGTGGGTCAAGTCCTATAATTGGCTCATCTATCAAAAGTAGATCCGGCTCATGAAGCAAAGCAGCAAGAATCGTAAATTTCTGACGATTTCCCCGTGAATAGTATTCAAAATACATGTCATCAACACCTTGCAGCGAAAAAGCTGGAAGTAGCTCGTCAATTCGTTTCTCTCGAGCCTTGGCATCATACCCGTACAATGCACCGGTAAAATCCATGAATTCACGACCTGTCATCTTTCCCCACACTGTTGGGTTATCAGGTATAAATCCAATTTTCTTTTTAGCCTCAATTGAGTCTCCCGATACCGACACACCATCAACAGTAATTTCTCCAGATGTTGGCTGCAGTAACCCAGCAATCATTTTTATAATAGTAGTCTTCCCTGATCCGTTTGGACCAATCAGTGAGTAGATAGATCCCTTGGAAATCGATAGCGAAACATCATCAACCGCAACGCTATTCTTTCCAAACTTCTTTGTGAGATGTGAAATTTCTAACATATATTCAATATATCACAGAATACCCAGGGCAGTTTATTCCAAGGATCGGGCGTATGCCGATAGGACTATCATGAAATCTGAAATAGCTTCTGATAATTCTTCATTTGTTCTGCCTGGCTCCTGAACATATGCAGAAAAGCTCTTTATCTCCATCTGCAGATACTCCGCAACTGGAATCATTCTTGACGTTGCGTGATCCGCAGCATATGAAAATCCTGGTAGTAATGTAAGTGATAATACAATAATTGGTGTATATACGTACTTCATATTTATAATAATTTATTAACTACTATTAGTTTAACATTTTTCTTCTCTCTGAGAGAATTGTATTAATCTAGTTTAAATCAAGCGGCACAGTGAAGGAGAAAATCGCCCGCTGCTTATTCTGATCATTGTTCAAATTGGCATCTATATCCCCACCCCAACTTTCAACATAGGACTTTGCTATGAATAACCCAAGACCAGAACCACCCACAGTTTTGTTGGACTTTTTATTGTTACCGCGACTAAACTTAGTAAAGATGTCTATGAAATCATCTGCATTTGTAGATTCGGCAATATTACAAAATGAGACTTTTACTGCGTTGCCTTCTTTCTGTACCTTAATCGAAACCGTTGTATCACTCGGAGCATAATCTAGGGCATTTGTCAGCAGATTATCAATGACATTATAGAAAAAACTTGGGTCGACCTTTATGTCAACAGTCTTGTCTATTTCATTCGTGATATCTAGAGAAATCCCCTTTTTCTCGGCTAGCGGTTTAAGTTCAGATGCAATCTCTTTTAATCTATCGGTAACATTAAACATTTCTGACTCCGCTTCAAGACTACCAGCTTCGGCACGAGCCACATCAAGCAATCTATGTGTCAGTGAATCAAGCCGCTTTACGGATAAATCTATGTCTCCAGAAAAATCTCTCACTGTTTCCCAGTCCTCATTTTCAAGTGCGTCTGTAAAAACATCCATGGTGTACTTGAGTGATGAGACAGGTGATTTTAGTTGGTGTGAAGCAATTGAAATAAAGTCAGACTTCGTATCATCCAGGCTCTCAATAAGACTCAGGTACCGGTCAATAATCGTATACGATGCCAACTTAGTGGCAAGAAACGAGATACCGGCAGCTAATAGAAAGAGTGCGGTTTCTAAGAGCTTTTCATTTGTGGTATCTGCCTGCATCACAATAGCCAGAGCCAACAAAAGAAATGGAAGAAGTGCCGACAATAGAATCATCCAGATTCGAGAACGGATATGCTTCGTGTGTTTTGTAACGCTAGCTTTTCTTTCTTCTTTATCCATACATTATTTTTTAACTTCTGATGTATTCTCAAGGATCTGCAAATAAAGATACCAAAGTAGTAATGAAGCAAACCCAACCTTCGTAAGGACATCAAGAATCATATACGCAACTGTCTCAGCCTGCAGACCAATTGCCATCATTCCCTGTGAACCAAAAACCCATATAAACGGATAGAATGACCAGAGAATCAAAATTATCCAGGCCATCGCCAACGCAACAATGTGCTGCGTGCCATCCGAAACCGACCTGTTGAGACTAACCATTAAGTCAATCACTATGTATAGTATGCCAATATATGCAATCGTACTCACGGCGAAAAGTGCAATCTTCGTATTACCAGCAAATAATTCAGATCCAATACCAGTCACAAGCATCACGACATCAGCCACCAGTAGTATGAGAAAATTTTTGAGCTTTTTTTCGTATCAGGAATACTTACATACGAGAGAATGAAAAGTATGATAGGTGTCGTGATGATCCAATCGGCATATCTTACCGTATTAACCAAACCATCACCAGCCTGGATAAATCCAACCCCAAGACTCATCAATGTATATGCTAAAGCAGCAATCGCCGGCACTAAAAGCATCAATGTGAAGACAGCTTTGTGCGGGCGTAGATAAATGAAACCAAATACAGCCATCGTGATAGTACTGCCCAGCAAAACAAAGGCATTGATCTCAAAGAATGTGAAAATTTCAGGTGACATGATTTATATGAATAATACCACAGCAAAACGTTGCTGGATTACCTAATTTTTAGAAAGATTCTCTCTTACCTTGTCGACCATTTTCTTAATAGATAGATTGCTTTTCACAAAATAATCATCAGCCCCGAGCTTGTCGGCTTTTTCCCTGTCAATGTTCTGACTTAGGTTTGTGGCAATAACGACCTTGAAGTCATCCTGAAAACCACGATCCTGTATTCCTTTCAGTACACCAAAACCATCTATCTTCGGCATCATCAAATCAACAATTGCAAGATCTGGCTTTTTTTCATCAATCATCTTCAGGCCCTCCTCTCCATCCTTCGCCCATTTAACCTCATACCCTTCATGCGTGAGCTTTCGTGTAAAGACACGACCATATGCCTGATCATCCTCAATTACTAAAATGTATTTTTTGTCTTTCATGATAGAAATATAATTATTTAAGGCTAAGTAAACACTATGCGTCGTCCTGTACCGCTACTTCATTATATGGAATTACCACATGAAATACAGTACCCTCTTCTTCCTCGGACTCAAACCACATTTTCCCGCCCATTTTTTCGACAAACATCTTGCTGACAGATAAGCCAATACCTGTCCCCTGTACATTTAATGTTGTTGCGTTAGAGGCGCGATAGAAGCGACTAAAGATTTGATCTTGATCACTTTTAGGAATGCCAATACCAGTATCTGAAACCTGTATCTTTAGGTTGTTTCCAGAAAACATAGCTTCGAGGGTGACCTTTCCACCCTCACCACCACTATACTTGATCGCATTTGAAAGCAAATTTTCAACTACATCCCTAATCTCCCTACGATAAAGCTGCAGCTGAGGAATACTATCATCAATTATCATCTGTAACTCCACATTTTTTTCCTCAGCAATTGGTAGCATTTGATGCTCAACCTCATCAATTACCTCTTTTATATCCACCACTTCCTTTTCATCAATCTGACGACCTTGCTCAATACGCGATATATCAAGGAGGTCATTTACTAATTTTACTAATCGTTCGTTGGAATTTTTTACATCCTCTAAAATCGGCTGCATTTTTTCAGGAATCTCCCCTTCATCTCCCGCGAGCAAAGCCTCGAGATTCCAGCGCATACTTCCAAGTGGTGTACGTAGCTGATGTGATGCAATATTAAAAAACATTTCCTTATTCTCTTCAAGCTTGCGCTGCTCTGTAACATCACGAAATATAATCACTACACCTTTAATGTTTCCATTACTGTCAAATATTGGTGCTGCACTATCGTCAACAGCTATCTTTTCGCCATCGTTCCTAACAAGAGAGGTTGTACCATCCATATACTGCACTTCCCCATCCAGTAAGGCTTTCCTGATAAAGGAGTCATTACGATGACCTGTTTCGTCATGAACTAATTTAATCACCTCATCAAATCCTTCTCCAATCACTTCATCTTCACTAAAACCAGTGATGCGTTCTGCTGCAGGGTTAAATAGCTTAATCTTCATTGTGGAATCTATTACAATTGCACCGTCACCGATACTTTCAAACAGTGTCTCTGTGAAGATTTGTTCAGATAAAATATTATCTGTCATCTCATTGAAATCTTCAGCCAATCTGGACAGCTCATCGTTTTCACTTACTACAATACGCTTATCTATATCACCTTCAGTTATATCGGTTGTGACCTGGCGGTAGTAATCAATACGATCGATGATGGATCGTATTGCTTGGTATATAATTAAAACACTTAGAACAAGGACAAGAACAATTGCTAAGAAGCTGTATGTTGCCCACTGTGACTGCCGGTCAACCTCGGAAGTGGAGATGTTCTGCAGCTCATCATCTAGTATGTCATCAATTTGGGCAATCAAACCCCGATATTCTCGCTGTAACTCAATTCGAGTAAGCGTGAGATCAGCAGCAGATAGAAAGTATTGGAGATAAGAGTCAAGCCTCTCGCGTGCCTCTTCATTCTGAAGAGATTGACGCAACCTCACCACACTCTCCTCCACCTGATCAACGTAAATTTTATCCTGGTGTAACAGAAAATCTTTTTCATGTCGGCGGATTTGCAGCCACATATCGTGTAAATCAACCCGATCAACTACGACATCCTCCACGAAATGAATATCATTACGGAATTTCCCAATTAAGCCGTTATTATCGAGACCTATCTGTTGATTAATCTCAATTATCCGCTGACCTACATTAACTATTTCCCGTTTCACCTCATCCAGTCGGTTAACAATACGATGTTCCTCATCAGTCAGTTCGTATTCCAAAAGTAAATCTCTTCCTTCTTGATAATTGCTAATATTCTCCTCCCATTGATCAATTGCTACTGAAGAGCTCAGTGAATCATACAAGTAAATAGACTCAGAGGCCTCCTTTATATTAATTTCCATTTCGAGATACCTCGTTTGCTTTGGTACTTCATTACTCAAAACGTTCCTGACCAGATCAAACACAAACCAAACGGAAATAGTGACAAAAACAAACATGAAGAAAAGACTTCCGTAGAGGCGAACTTTTAAACGTATGTTGGATAGCATAAAATAATCTAGGTTTATGATATCACAACACAGATAGAGGCATTTTGTTTTAATACCTTATTTATTCAAGTCGACTTTGCAGGTATCGAAGATGATCATCTCTGTGCTTAAAGAAATTCTGATCGGTGATTTCATCACCGTCAATAATATCCATCACATGCTCGCTTCCGAGGAAGTGCGGCATTATGACGTATGTTGCACCATTCTCATACAACACTGCTGCTTCGGCCGGGTATTCTGAAAACGCCACTACCACTGTGTCAGGATTTACCCGATTCATATACTTCACCAGTGCTAAATTAGTATCAAAATCATTTATTGTAGAAATAACCAATATCCCTTCATCAACATGAATGCTTTCCATAAATTCCGGATCAGTAGCATCACCATAGTGATGATCAATATTCTTTTTCTTTAAATCATCAATCTTTTCCGGGTCATAATCAATCACCATGTAGGAATAATCCATGCGCTGAAATGAATCCATAAAACTGCGACTACTCCCAGTATACCCAAATAGAAATATATCAGCATACTGCTCCTCTGTATCTGTTTTGGTTGTCTTCTTTCTCTCAAAAATACTCAACCAGTCTTCAAACCATTCATAAAGCAGGTCATCGTAATGCATCATGTACGTTGATCCAGCAATGGTTACCAAACCAACAAGTGTTACCAAAGCAACAACCTCATCAGTAACCTCCCCCACCTCAAGCGCGAGTAGTATGAATACCAATGAAAACTCACTTACCTGCCCAGCTGTCACGGCCGTCTTGAAACTAGTGCGCTTCTTGTAGCCAAAGAAGCCAGCCAAAGACATAAGAATCAATGGATTTATAACCAACTCAAAGATCGCAAAAGCGATAACCGGAAGCAGGATACTTGAAAATGTTCCAAGATCCAGACCGGCGCCAAGTGTAATAAAGAAAAAGAGAAGGAAGAAATCACGAAGTGGTCGAAGGCGAGATGACATCTCCCGAGCATAAATCTGCGTTGATAGAGTAACTCCGGCCAAGAGAGCTCCGATCTCTATTGATAGTCCGGCTAGTGCCACAAGTGCAGACACACCAAGACCCCAAGCAACAGCAAATAAAAACAGGTACTCCTGCGAACCGGCCAAAAATCCAGAAATCTTTGGTAACATATACTGACTAATCAAAAACAATCCACCTCCAATTAGTGTCAGCCAACCGAGACCTTCCAGGAGTGTCAGTAGGATTGGACCACCAGCACCAACACTGGCAATGTAGACAAGAATACCGGCTGCGACCAGGTCCTGCACCAGCAGGAATCCAAGCGAAATCTTTCCATACAGTCGTGCGGTATCTTTTTTATCACTTAGTGTTTTTAGAATCACAGCAGTGCTAGAAAGTGTCATTGCCAACGCAATATAGATGGATGTCTGTGGTAGATACCCAAATGCATACGCAAGCAGAAAACCAAGAGCGGCTGTAATAACAATCTGACCAATACCAATAGTAATGGCCGGCTTTCCAACATCCTTTATTTGCTTTGGGTTTAACCCCAAACCAATTATAAAAAGGAGCATTGCGATTCCTAGGTGCGAAACCGTTTCCAGGACATACGTAGATGCAATTGCATCAAAAAAGTACGGACCAAGTAAAAGTCCGCTAATGATGTAGCTGATAATCAACGGCTGCTTCAAGGCTCGCATCAGTGATGCAATCAAGAACGCCACTGTTACCACTAAGCTTATCTCTATAAATAGTGCGTTTTCCATTATTTACATTATAGAATATCACACAAATCGTTATCTAGGACTTTCAGGTGATTTACAGGATCTTATTTTAACAATTTGCGAAATATCCACACCAAAGTAAAAGCCGACCCAGGGCCGACTTTTTTGTCTGGTGCCGGCTAGTGGAGGAAGTTAGAATTAAACAAGAGACAGAGAACATCATACATATTTCTAACTTTGGATAAATATCACTATACAGAATCTCGACGAAGCAGGGTTGCATTAATGGCTACAACTACAGTGGAGACAGCCATCAGCGCAGCACCAACCGCCGGTGAAAGGACGACACCTGCCCAAACAAGTACCCCGGCTGCAAGCGGGAGAGCCACAATGTTGTAGCCGGCCGCCCACCAGAGATTTTGGACCATTTTTCGGTATGTCTTTCTTCCCAGTTCAATAGTTCGCAGAACATCGCCTGGATCATCATTCACAAGAATAATGTCTGCAGTCTCGGCGGCGACATCAGTACCAGATCCGATGGCCAACCCAAGATCCGCTGTTGCTAGGGCCGGGGCGTCATTTACTCCGTCACCCACCATGGCCACCAAGCCATATTTATCCTGTGTCTTCTTAACAATGTCGCTTTTTTCATCCGGGAGCACTTCAGCGTAAACCTCCACGATTCCCAATTCAGCAGCTACACGACTTGCTACCGACTCGCTATCTCCGGTAAGCATTATCGGCACAATGCCCTTCTGCTTGATACTTTTAATTGCCTGAATAGCGGTTTCTCGAACAACATCATCAAGAATAATGGCTGCAAGCAAGCGATCATCATCAAGTACGTACACCACAGTTTTACCATCAGTATTTGCTTGATAAATTCTTTCTTCTTCCGGAATAGGAATATCATTCTCATCTAAAAAACCTGGGCTAACTACTCGTATCATTCGACCATCTACGAGCCCTTCAACGCCACGCCCTGGCAACGCCCTAAAATCATCAATTGAGAAGTAATCTTTGGAGGTTGTGGCTATTGCCTTACCAAGCGGATGCTCAGAATTATTCTCAAGCGAAGCTGCTAACTTAAGCACCTCATCCTTGCTTTCTTCATCAGACAATAGACAAAAGTCATCAATCACAAACTCACCCTTGGTTAGCGTTCCGGTTTTATCAAAGATAATGGCTGAAATATCACCCGCTCGCTCAAAGGCTGTACGGTTTCGAATTAAAAGTCCGCTTTTGGCCGCCAAGGAAGTAGAAATTGAGGACACGAGCGGAATCGCCAACCCAAGGGCATGCGGACAAGCAATAACAATCACAGCAATAGTTCGCTGCAGTGCGTAGGAAATTGGCTGTCCAGAGAAAAGGGTCCAACCAGCCAGAGTAAGAAGTCCGGCTGCCACCGCAACATAAGCCAGGCTGGCCGCCGCCTTATCGGCAAACTTCTGTGTTTGTGACTTCTGAGCTTGTGCCTCTGCCACTAAATTCATAACCTGCGATAAATACGTATCGTCACCAACCTTCTCTATCTCTACACGAATTGAACCAGAACCATTAACCGAGCCGGCAATGACGTCATCTCCCATCCCTCTGGTAGCAAGTTTCGATTCTCCCGTCACCGCTGAAAGATCAATATCCGTTTCTCCTTTCACAACCTCACCATCTACTGGCACTTTCTCTCCAGGCCGCACGAGTACAACATCACCAATTTTTAGATCGCTTATATCAACAGTTTCAACGGATCCATCCTCACCTATTCGGTGTGCATCACCTGGTAGAAGCTTGGAGAGCTCGCGTAAAGCATTCGATGCCCCCATAGTTGCCCGCATCTCAATCCAGTGACCTACAAGCATTACATCAACCAAAGTTACCAGCTCCCATAAAAGAGCCTCTCCTTGAAGCCCAAGCTGTACGGCCAGGCTGTAGCCAAAAGCCGCTGTAATACCAAGAGCGACTAACGTCATCATTCCTGGCTGTTTATTCTTTAACTCCTTTTTAGCTCCAAGTAAAAATGGCCAACCTCCATATACGTAGATAATCACAGCAAGTCCAAATGCAATCCATGAACCGGCTGGAATTGTAAATGAAAAACCGAGCCAACCCTGAAGAGTTGTAGACAACGCCAGTACCGGAATAGATAAAATTAGTGATATCCAGAAACGACGTCGAAAATCCTGCATCATTCCACCGTGATCATGATTATCGCTCTTCTCTTTTTTTGTATTTTCGTGACAGTGATCCATATTAGTTACCAATTTTACAGTAGATGATATTTTTTTCAACGAACACTTAAAATGAGAATTTATTCATAATTAATTAAATGCGCATAAACACATTACCTTTTTCACCTTCATGTGTTATCTCATAAATAACAAATTCACCATTCTTTGGTCCGGGCATCCCTGGAGAACCAGACGGCATTCCTGCCATACCAATACCTTTTATGTCCGGTTTATCATTAAGGAGCTTCTGAATAGCGGCTTCTGGAATATGTCCTTCGATCACGTATCCGCCCACTTCCATGGTGTGACAGCTTTCTAATTCATACGGAATCTCAAACTGCTTTTTCACACTTGCCATATCCTCAGTATCATTAATTTCAACCGTGTAATCTAAACCTTCTAAGTATGATCCGTAGACACCGCAACAGCCACAGTATGGAGACTTATGAAGCGTAACTGCTGCCACTGACTCGTCGCTGAATTGTGAGCCAAAGGTCTGTGAAAGCATAAACCCCCCCACTGCGACCAGTGCCACAACCAAGCTCGCAATGATAATTTTATTCTTCATATTAATTATTGTTGTTATTAAACCATTCCTCCAACCAGCGCTGCATCTGCCCCACTTCCTGCTGCTGGTGGCTGATGATATCGCTACCGAATTCTAAGAGCTCAGGACGATCAGTTTGCTCTAGGAGTTCCTCTGTCATTGAAATCGCTCCGAGATGGTGAACTATCATACCCTGCAAGAAAGCCTCTTCGTAAGACGCTCCGGTCTTTCCTCGAAAGCCCAGCATCATCTCATCCATGGCATGCTGCATGGCTCCATCCTGGCGAATAATATCGTTATCATACATACGTCCACCCACATCACTGTGCATGTGATTATCGCCATGCATAAAATCTCCTCCGTGCATCCAGTTCGCCTCAGGAGCAGCACTTATGCCAATAAAATACCCAATAATAAGACCAATGATTATGCCGGCAAGGCCGTAGATAATAGCTGTATTATTTTCCATATTATTTTTTCTTAGAGTGCTTAAATACACTAATAATTTCCTCAACCGCCTGCTCTTCATCTCCTTGTTTCATCTGATGGATCACATGCTCAGACAAATGATTTTTTAGCATGAGATCTTCAACCCCAGACAAAGCACTGCGTACAGCTGAGGACTGATTGATAACATCAATACAATACTTCTCTTCCACAACCATTTTTTGCAAACCACGCACCTGCCCCTCGATACGCTTGAGGCGATTTTCTAACTTATGCTTTATATCCTTGTCCATGATTATTATCATATACCCCCTAGGGGTATATTGCAAATAGCTTCCTAGATGTCAGTTTTCATTATCTTTAAGTGATGAAACTTATACAGCAACAAATATATGGGGTTCTCTGTTGACATTGCCTTGTAAGCCTTGCGAGACTTATGATGAAATATCATTTCATGGTTTTTTTAAAAAAGATGATATTAGTAACATACATTAATAATTAAGATCAAAAAAATATGTTTTCAATTTTAAACAAACTTGTTACTGGAATCAAAGGTGGGGTAAAATCCAGCCTGGAGGGTGTAAGTGACATCGGTGGTGCAATCGTCGGAACAGTTAGAGACACTGTAACTGAAACTGTCTCACAGGGAGGTGATCTTATATCTCAAGGAGTTAATGGTGCCGCATCTGTAGTAAAGGGAGCCATTGATGGAGTATCTACCGTTGGAACCGTTACCGTAGAGAGCGTGCAGAAGGTTGTTCGAGGTACAGTTGAGGGATTCATGAAGGAAGATGGAGATCAGAAAGATGCAATTCACGGAGCGGTTGGGCAGGCTGTTCACAGTGCAAAAGAGCTCGGAATTAATATTGGAGACACTGCTGTTGAGGCTATTAAAGGTGCAGTAAGTGCTGTAGGTTCTGTTGGAGGTGATACCGCAGAAGCCACAACACAAGCAGTGAAAGGAGCACTTACAGCAGCGAAAGAGATTAGCGAGGAAGCCTTTGAGTCCGTGGAAGAATCTGTGACATCAGGAGTTGAAGGGGCGGAGAAAATTGTCGAACAGTTTAAGAAATAGCAAAATAAAAAATTAGAGTATAAAAAACCGTCGAACAGACGGTTTTTTATATTAAATACATAAATGAATGCACGAAACTCAGACGTGTAGCGATAAATGAAATAGATGTCTTTTGAAAGGTGTTTTATTTAGTGCGCGGGCGAACGGAATTTCACATGAACACAATTCCTTTTCCCGACCCCTTAACTTTAAAAACCTCTCGGTTTTCAACGCTCGTTATACTCGTCGCTTTCCTCCACGGGAACAGGAGGTTCAAATCCGTATTCTGCTCAACTACAAAAGCCGCCAAAAGGCGGCCTTCTTGTCTGCGC
>Ga0306901_1000058_pt1 | contig 61988 bp, 45 predicted proteins | sample AntRauMFilla3767_FD_190431 | JGI IMG/M metagenome (GOLD analysis project Ga0306901, IMG submission 190431) | Saline lake microbial communities from Rauer Islands, Antarctica - Metagenome Filla 3 #767 (v2) (version 2) | ecosystem: Environmental > Aquatic > Non-marine Saline and Alkaline > Saline ... | reverse complement strand
AGCAGAGTTGGTTGGGGAGGAGCGATGGGACCTTCGCAATTCATTCCTTCTACCTGGGCAATGTATGGCGGAATCGTGGCGTCTGCGGATGGCTTCGTGTATCAAAAATCAGCTGATGCAATTCGTCGCATCAATGGTGGCTCTGGTCCATCAAGCCCGTTTGTGAACCAGGATGCATTTATTGCCACTGCGTTGCTGATGCGAGACAATGGCGCCAATGGCACCTATGCCGGAGACCGCTTAGCGGCCTTGCGATACTACTCTGGTTGGGGAGGAGCTTCGAATCCAGCCAATGCATTTTATGGTGATCAAGTAATGAACCGAAAATCTCGCCTCGCCCAAGAAATCCAAATCATAAGCAACTAACGTAAGTAACACTATTGACCTAGAGTGGTTTGGTATTGCACTCTGTATATTAAAGATTTGGAGTTGCCAAAACCGTAACATCTGCTATAGTTCCAGCACTTATTTATTAGGTGCGGTAAACGTGCCGAAAACAAACATATTTATGAAAAAAGACATTCACCCAGAAACGTACAGATTAGTAATCTTTCACGACAACTCAAGTAATGAGCGAATCTTGATTGGTTCAACTATTGAGACAACCGAAACTGATACGTGGACTGACGGAAAAGAGTACCCGATGAAAAAGGTAGACGTAACCAGTGCGTCACACCCATTTTATACTGGACAAGAAAAAGTCATGGACACTGCTGGTCGAGTAGATCGATTCAAGCAACGAATGGCAAAAGCAGGGAAGAGCAAGAAGTAGCTACTAGAACCGACTCAGGGTTGCGTTTTCAGACACGAATCATATTTTCAGTTTAGGAAATAAATTCTCTTGTATGTCTGAAGACCAACAACGAGTCGGTTTTGTGTATACTAGATGTATCTATGGAATTCGATCAAGACAAACTACAAGAATTTAAAGAGAATCATAAAACGCAATTTCTGGCGTCGCAGTTTGAGAGTGAGTTAGCAAAACTCAATGAGGCCCAAGAGCTCGCAGACAGCGATCCACAAATGGCTGAACTGGCTCAGGAAGAAATCCAGCGACTGACGGCACAATTGGAAGGGCAGTTTGCTGAGATGGATAAGATCATCGAGTCCAACAAAGAAGAAGAGGCGAGGCCATATGGGGTAATGCTCGAGGTGCGGGCTGGAGCTGGTGGTGATGAGGCATCGCTCTTTGCTGCAGAGTTGGCGAGTATGTATTTAAAGTACGCAGAAGTACATCAGTGGCAAACCATTCGTTCACACGTCTCTGAGTCAGAGGCTGGGGGCTATAAAGAAGCATCATTTGAAATCCTGGGGAAGCAAGTATACGACCACTTGCGCTACGAGACTGGAGTACATCGAGTGCAGCGCATCCCAGCGACCGAAAAGCAAGGAAGAATACATACGTCTACAGCTTCTGTAGCGATACTGCCAATGCGAAAGAAGTCTACTTTGGAAATTAATCCCGGAGATATTGATATGGAGTTCTCTCGAGCTGGGGGAGCAGGGGGTCAAAACGTAAACAAGGTAGAGACTGCAGTGCGATTGATTCATCGTCCGACTGGTATTGATGTGCGGTGTGAAAGTGACCGAACTCAGCTGAAAAACCGCCTTAAGGCGATGGAAATGCTGACTGCGAAGCTGGAAGCCTTGCACGAAGAAGAAGAAATGCGAAAACACGCGCAAACGCGAAAGAACCAAATTGGAACGGGGAGCCGTTCGGAAAAGATCCGTACCTATAATTTCCCACAAAACCGCATTACCGATCACCGTATCAAGCAATCATGGCATTCTATCGATGCTACGCTCGCTGGAGATATCTCACCCATTGTCAAAACCCTCCAAGAAGTAGCTGCTGGTTCTGAAGATGTTGAGCTCGAAGCGGAGGTTGCGACCGAGTAAGCTTCTTGCGAAGGCTTTCTGGCTGTGCTACTATCGACCGGCTAAGCGCTTAAGCGCTTTTTACGTATAAAAAAAATTATGTCAACTATTAAAAATAAAAATTCATTCATCGACCAGCTGTTTCAAGCTGGTTCACACTTCGGTTTCAAAAAGAGTCGTCGACACCCAACAGTAGTGCCGTACGTCTTTACTACAAAAGACGGAAACGATATTTTTGATCTCGAAAAAACAGTAGATTTGCTCGACACAGCAAAAGAAGTTATTACAGAAGCTGGCTTACACGGTAAGACAGTATTGTTTGTCGGAACCAAAGACGAGTCATCACAAATTGTAAAAGAAGCTGCCGAAAAAGTTGATGCTCCGTATGCCACAAATCGTTGGATTGGTGGAATGCTGACAAACTTCAGTGAAATTAAAAAGCGAGTCAATCGATTAGAAGTACTTACTTCAGAACGAGAGTCAGGAGAACTGGAACGTAAGTACAAGAAGAAAGAGCGGGTAGTGCTTGGACGTGAAGCAGCGAAGCTTGCTCACAATTTCTTCGGTATTGCAAAAATGCAAAAACTTCCAGATATGATGTTGGTCGTTGACCCGCGTCACGATTCAATCGCTGTCGCTGAAGCTGCAGAACGAAACATTCCAGTCATAGCTATCTTAAGTTCGGACTGTGATGCTTCAAAAGTGCAGTACCCAGTAATCGGAAATGACTCACTACAAACAAGCGTAAAACTCCTCCTTTCAGAACTTACTGATGCCTACGCAGAAGGAAAAGCTGCCTACGTACCAAAGCCAGTTGAGGCACGACCAATTCGACCAACGACTCCTCGACGTCGACCAAACTAACGTTGGTACATAGTACGGTCCTGTTCTAAAACAGCCGTTTTACTACTTTGTTCATTTTGAAATTCAAATAAATAGTATGGAAATTACATCAGCACAACTAAAAGAATTACGAGAAAAGACTGGTATCTCAGTGATGCAGTGCAAGACCGCATTGACTGAAGCCGGAGGAGATATGGAAAAAGCCGTTATCATCCTAAAGAAAAAGCGCAGCGAAGCAGCTGACAAAAAGTCAGACCGAGAGCTCGGAGCTGGTGCCGTTGGTACGTACGAGCATAATACAAATGAAGTTTCAGCGATGGTTCTACTTTCTTGCGAGACTGATTTTGTGTCAAAGAATGAAGAATTTATTGCGCTCGCAAAAGATATCGCAATGCACGTAGCGGCGACTGATCCAAAGTATATTTCTCGGAATGAACTCCCAGCTGAGGCAATTGAAAAAGCCAAAGAGGTATTTGCCGGAGAAGTGGCTGATAAGCCTGCTGAGATGCAAGAAAAAATCATGGAAGGGAAGCTTGCTTCATACTTCAAAGATCAGATCTTACTCGAACAAGATTTCATCAAAAATCCCGAGTCTACTATTAGCGAGATGGTGACCGGAGCAGTGCAGAAGTTTGGAGAAAACGTGTCAGTTGCACAAATCGCCCGACTGTCAGTAAAATAGAGTAATGATTCAAACAGCTGTCACATTCTTTGCAATGAGCATTGGAGTATTTACTCTAATGCTCATTCTGGTTCAGGTTGAACGGAAAAGAGGGAAGCGTCTTTTTGCTACGACGATACGTGGTTGGCTTGATGCACAAATCAACAGTTTCGAAACGTGGCTCGTTCGCACCTGGAAGCATTTCGTGCGCTATGTAGTGCAACTGAATTGGTACTACAGTATTCACTCGGTATTGAAGACGTTGCTCCTGACTATTCAGGTCTTTTACGCATCGTTTGAAAAAATCTTTGAGCGAAACCGCAATCGGACCAAAAAACTTCGAATGGAGAAGCGGCAACTGCACACCGTCAATCATTTGAGTCAGATGGCAGATCATAAAGTTGACACTGCATTGACTCCGGCCCAGAAGAAAAAATTACGCCATAAAAAACTTGAAGAAAAGCACTAAAACAGTAGCATTCTCAAGTATTCTTTGATAAGATGCACACTCATAGATAAGTCGTATGCTTGTCTATAGACAGTACGCGCAGTGAAAGAGCTATTTGTTCATTTTTGTTTCATTGCAGCGAGCCACCTTAGCTCAGTTGGTAGAGCATCGGTTTTGTAAACCGCAGGTCGTCAGTTCGAATCTGACAGGTGGCTCGCTGAAATGAAAGAGTAAGTAATAGTAAATTTTACGCCGTTGGTTTTGACTACTCAGGCTGAATCAGCTGGAGTCATCAAATCTGACATTCAGTTCATTTATATGACCAAACCCGAGTCCACCCGTATGTACAACGCGTAGACTCAGCGGGTGTCACGATACGATTGATCTGCATATCAAGACTGAATACAGACTTTCTGTGGACATGACTCCTGCACACAGCAGTTACTCACAATGGAGAATTGTTGCACTCACTTATGCAGACTAAAAAGGCTTCACAAGAACACCTTTTGCCCTACGCACAACGCTCTGACTTCAAGGTTGCGCGCGCAAATGAACTGACCGGTAAAGACCGGCGGTTTTTTCGTTTTTTGGAAATTGTTCCGGGAGTAGCTGCCTGGACAACTATCATCGGTATTGTGTTAGCTTCTATTTATGCGCCGTTTATTGCTGCTTATTTTATTATTGCCTTCTCCATTTACTGGGTACTCAAGACAATCTTCTTGTCGTACCACGTACGCTATAACTGGAAGCGTCTGAAGCACCACATGGAGCTCGACTGGGGAGCAATGGTACAACGGTTTTCTTATGACAAGTACTACCATTTAGTAATTTTTCCATTTTACAAAGAACCAATAGAAGTTTTGGAGCAGACTATTGAAGGTATGCTGGCGGCAAAGTATGATGCCCAGAAAATCATTCTAGTATTTGCTGCCGAGGCAAGAGCGGGAACAGAAGCAGAAGCTGTCGCCCGGAGTCTAGAAAAAAAATATGGAGCTTCATTTGGGCATTTTTTGGTCACTATTCATCCAGATGATATCGTCGGAGAAATCGCTGGAAAAGGATCAAATGTACACTGGGCACTACATCAAGTCAGACAGCAAGTGATTGATGCCTACAATATTCCGTACAAAAATATTTTGACGTCTGTGTTTGATATCGATACCGTCATTTACCCCGACTATTTTAATTGTCTAATTTGGTTCTTTATGACGGTAGAGAATCCTTACAAGAGCTGTTTCCAACCAGTGCCGCTGTTTACAAATAATTTGTGGGAAGCAAGTGCGCTTTCTCGTGTAATGGCGATGTCCAGCACCTTCTGGCAAATGATTATGCAAGAGCGACCAGAAAAGGCAGCAACCTTTTCTTCGCACTCAGTAAGCTTTCAGGCATTGTATGAGATTGGGTATGGACAAGCGAATGTAGTGAGTGAAGATTCTCGGATTTTTTGGAATCTGATGATAGCGAACAACGGTGACTTCCAAGTAGTTTCCATGTCGTATCCGATTGCGATGGACGCGACTACTGCCTCAACGTTCTGGGGCACTATTGCAAATATTTATCGACAGCACCGACGGTGGACTTACGGAGTTGAGAACTGGTGTTATATCGTGTATCACTTCACAAAAAATAAAGCCATTCCACTGAGAAAACGATGGAGTGTAGCGTTACTCCAAGGGGAGGGGTATTGGTCCTTGGTCACCAATCCCATCATGCTTTTTATTCTCGGATGGGCGCCTATCTTTTTAGGTACTCGCGAATTTCACGAGACAGTGTTGTCTTATGAGCTGCCGATCATGGTCCGAAATTTATTGATTGTGGCCATGTTTGGACTGGTGGTTTCTGCTGTCATTTCACTCTCGTTGACTCCGCCCCGACCCGACGGACATAGTCGTTTTCGGTACATCGTGATGATGTTACAGTGGATTATGGTGCCGATGACGATGATTGTCTTTAGTGCCATTCCTGGACTTGATGCGCAGACACGACTGATGTTTGGCCGGTACATGGGATTCTGGGTTACTCCCAAAGCCCGAATAAAGTAAGCAATATGACACACGAGCCCGAAATTCAGATTTTACCGCAAAAACACCGTTCCATATTTTTTTGGATATTGGTGGTGATTTTTCTTATTGCATTACCTTCGTTAATTTTTTATACCACCGGATACCGACTGAGTTTTGAAAATCAAGAGACCTCAATCGTGACTACCGGAGGGATGTATATCACTACTGATAATCTGGAAGTAGATGTATATCTCGATGAAGAGCCGGTGGAGCGTCCGCGATTATTCCGCTCTGCCTACTATATCCAGAATATCGCTGCTGGTCAGCATCGCATCGTGGTACAAAGTCCTGGGTATCGAACCTGGGCAAAGGTGTTGCCGGTCGACTCACGCGTGGTGACTGAGGCATCTGCGTTCAATGTGCCTGAGATAGCGCAACTGCGGCCGATTACGTTGTATGAAACAGCGACTGGTACCGCGGTGTATTTCTCAAATACCATCATTGATAAAATATTTTCTCAGGCAAGTAGTACAGAAGCGTTTCATTATTCCACCTCAACTGCCACGACGACTCTGCAGGTGAACAGTGAGTTTTTATTTGTAGAAAGTCTTTTTGGCACTACTTCTACTTCCACCCAATCAGTATTCAGTCGACTGCTTGAAGAGGTGGGGAAGTTTGGATTTGCTACCACTACACCGAAGGAGACTGCCTCTTCAACCGAGGTGGTAGAAAAAACAATACGTGGAGATATGGAACTCTTAGATGAAGACGGTGAGCTCTATGCTCGGTGGCTTGGTTCGACAGCTTCGATTCCGTATTATTTCTGCATTACAAATTCGTCGCTGGCTTCTACATCTTATCGGTACGGTGAGCATGTCGCAGCCGCAATAGAAGCAGCGCAACAGTCTACGAGTACACCGCTGTTGGTCGATAATAATCGAGTGTGTCGGACACAAGTAAAGCTGAACCGTCTGCGTCAAGATGTCTTCTACTATGACTTCTTTCCGAATAGTTCAGACTTAGTGTTGATGAAACTGCAGAACGGTATCTATGTCACTGAGATTGACGACCGAGCCTGGCAAAATACGCAGTTGTTATATCCGGGGGTTGATATGCAAATCATTGTTGAAAATGGCGTGATTTATATTCAAGATGGTGAGCACTATTTTCAGATTGCCACTGAAATTGAAACAAATTAATCACGTGCTACACTAAAAGCCTATGCAACCACCGACTGGACACCAACACCCGCTGACACACATGATTGCGGAAATCAACGATATCTTTGCCAAGATTGGCTTTGAGTTTGCGGAAGGGCCTGAGGCAGAGTTGGAAAAATACAACTTTGACAGAGTGAATGTACCCAAAGATCACCCGTCTCGTGATATGCAAGATACGTTTTGGTTTAAGGCAAAAGACGTGTCTGAACCAACGGTACTGCGCACTCACACGAGTCCAGTACAAGCTCGAGTGCTGGAGGGCACTCAACCACCAATTAAGATTATTGTCCCTGGCAAGGTGTTCCGAAATGAGACCACCGACGCTACGCACGAAGCTCAGTTTTATCAACTCGAAGGTTTATACGTTGATAAAGGAGTGAGTCTCGGGCACCTGAAAGGTACCTTGGAATATTTCTTCTCCGAATTTTTTAGTGGGAAAACAGAAGTGCGTTTTCGTCCGAGTTTTTTTCCATTTGTAGAGCCAGGTATTGAAGTAGATATGAAACTGCTCGAAGGAGATAGTAAATTGGCCGGGAAGTGGATTGAGGTGATGGGAGCAGGAATGGTGCACCCCAACCTGTTGGAAGTAGCTGGTATTGATAGTACACAGTACTCTGGGTTTGCTTTCGGTATGGGTATCGATAGATTAGGAGTCATGAAATACGGTGTGGATGACGTGCGAGATTATTACACAGGAGACTTACGATTTGTTAATCAATTTTAATATATGAAAGTTGTTCATAGCTGGCTAAAAGAATATGTGGGCGAGAAGCTGCCTGATGAGCAGGCAGTAGAAGACTTGCTAAATTTTCACGCGTTTGAAATTGATGGGGCAGAGCAGGTGGAAGGAGAGACAGTGATTGATGTGGATGTACTACCCAATCGTTCAAGTGATTGTTTGTGTCACCGCGGCATTGCTCGTGAGTTGGCGACTATTTTGGATGTGCAGATGGCGAATGATCCGCTCGCTCAGGTTCCAGCTCTCAAAACAACGGACGTGATTGGTGTATCGATTGAGGATACTAATGCCTGTCCGCGGTTTACCGCGTCGTTGATTACTGACATTGAGGTGAAAGAGTCACCAGACTGGTTACAGAAGAGACTGAAAGCCTTGGGACAACGACCGATAAATAATATCGTCGACGCCACCAACTACGTAATGTATGCCATTGGTCAGCCAATGCATGCATATGATGCTGATTTGTTTCCAAAAGTGGATGGCAAGTGGCAGTTTGACGTTCGCTACGCCAAAGCGGGAGAGACAGTGAGTCTACTGGCTGAAGGGGGGAAAGACGAAGACCGAGTCATTGAGCTTGATGGATCTGAGCTCTTGATTGTGGACGCTTCTTCGGACACACCAATTAGCTTGGCTGGAGTAAAAGGCGGTCGGTATGCCGGAGTGCACGCTGAATCCAAAAATATCATTATCGAGGCTGCTCACTTTCACCCAACGCTCACTCGTAAGACGGCTCGTCGACTGGGTATTGTTATCGACGCCTCCAAACGTTTTGAGAACGAACCTTCCAGAGAATTACCACCCTACGGACAGGCAGAGATTATTGCGCTTATCGCGGATATCGCTGGCGGCAACTGTGAAGGAGTGCTCGACGAATATGTAGAGAAAATCGAAAATCCTGAAGTAACTGTAACGCTAAAAAAAGTAAATGCTCTATTGGGTCTGCAGCTCGATTTGACCCAGGTGGCAGATATTATCAAAAGAACTGGGGCAACGGTCGTGGTGAATGCGGACGCAGAATCGGTAGTCGCGCAGGGTCCGTTTGAACGCACTGATTTACATATCGAAGAAGACTTTATTGAAGAAGTGGGACGGTTGTATGGTTTGGACAAAATTGTGTCAGTAGTGCCTGATGCAACCAATTCCATTAAAACGATTAATGCGAGGCATTACTATTCAGAAAAAATCCGTCAGTGTTTGTTGGATTTAGGATTTTCAGAGGTAGTAACAACGTCTTTTCATAAGAAAGGAAAGATTCAGTTACAGAATTCATTAGCGAGCGATAAAAGCTATGTCCGGGGAAATTTGTCGAAAAATCTACACCAAGTACTCGACGCAAACTTCTCGCATACCGATATGCTGGGATTGCGAGATGTTCGAGTCTTTGAAATTGGAACAGTATTCTCAAAGTCAGAGACTGCTATTACTGAACATCTTTCTTTAGCGCTAGGGGTACGTACTAAAGGAAATGGTTTTACGGCTCCAGACGAGCGAATCTTAGTAGCTGCGTGTGATGCGCTGGAAGAGACCTTGAGCACTTCGCTGGCCTGGGAAAAAGAGAAAGGGGTAGCCGAGTTGAATCTTTCGCAAGTCGTAGATACGTTACCAGCTCCAACTCAATATGACGCCTTCCCACAAAAGAATGCAGTGCAGTACAAAACTGTGTCGCAGTACCCAGCAATCAGTCGCGATATTGCATTATGGGTCTCACAAGGAGTACAAGCTGATGAGGTGATGGCGGTATTGAACGAATCGGCTGGAGATTTACGATATCGAACTGATATCTTCGATGAGTTCACCAAAGACGGCAAGACTTCCTACGCCTTTCGCTTAGTCTTTCAGGCTACTGACCGGACACTGACCGATGATGAAGTAGCAGGAATCATGGAGGCTGTCTACCAGGTAGTACGAGAGAACAACTGGGAGGTGCGGTAGAAATGAGTACTTCCCATGCTTCGTTTGTTACCAAAAATGCAGCACCCTTTCCACAAGCAATTAAGCGCTTAATTTGCTATAATAACGATTATTAAAAGAACAAACGACCGCACGCGACTGTTGTGAATGTATGTCCTGATTACTCCGCACAGAGTACATTTTCGGACGAAACGAACAAAGAGCACGCGACCATCGTGAATATATTTTCTGAATTTCATGCCAGCCAAGAAACCCGCAAAAAAGAAGAACGGATACGACGCCTCATCTATTTCTGTCCTTGAAGGATTAGAGCCAGTTCGGAAGCGCCCAGGGATGTATATTGGTACTACCGGACCAGACGGATTGCATCACCTCATCACTGAGGTGTTTGACAACTCTCGCGATGAAGCGATGGGCGGTTTTGCCAATCGCGTTGAGGTCGCCTTGCTGCCGGACAACTACGTACGGGTCGTAGACAATGGTCGTGGTATTCCAGTGGATATTCACAAGCAATCAGGGGTGTCTGCCTTGGAGACGATTTTGTGTACCCTGCACGCCGGAGGAAAATTTGGTGGTGATGACTCGGGGTACAAGGTTTCTGGTGGTTTGCACGGAGTAGGTATTTCGGTAGTCAACGCTCTTTCCAATCATGTGATTGCGGAAATTCACCGCGACGGTGCTTATAGTATCCAAGAGTATAGTATTGGTATTCCAAAGTACAAAGTAAAGAAGGTGGGTCCTTCAAAAAAGCAGGGAACCATCATTACGTTCCAGGCTGATCCAACGATTTTTAAAGAAATCGAATATGATTTTAAACGCATGGTGATGCACCTGCGACAACAAGCGTACTTGGTAAAAGCCATGAAACTGTCAGTAATTGACGCCCGTGAGCTCGATGAAAAAACTGAAAAGAATCTTGATCTCAAAGGGAAACAGTATCTCTCAGATGAACACCTAGAGGTACCACACCAACACTTTTATTTTGAAGGTGGGTTACGTTCATTGGTGGCATTTAATAACACCTACCAAAAACCTGTACATAAAAATATCTTTTACGTAGAGAAGACTGACGTGAGTTCTGAAGTGTTGGGAGTTGAGGTGGCCTTGCAGTACGTGGACGATATTTCTCCACGTATTACAGCTTTTGCCAACAACATTTATACTCCTGAGCACGGTACACACATTACGGGGTTCAAAACAGCATTGACTCGAACATTAAATAATTACGCCAAGAAAAATAATTTTTTCTCAGTGAAAGATAAGGACACCGGATTTACTGGCGATGACGTCTTGGAAGGAATTACCGCAGTGGTATCTGTAAAGATGCCCGAGATTCAATTTGAAGGTCAGACAAAAGCAAAACTAGGTTCAGTTGAAGCGCGAAGCGCCACTGAGTCCGTATTTGCCGAATCGTTTGCCATGTTCCTGGAAGAAAACCCAGACGATGCTAAAGCCATGATTAACAAGGTGATTTTGGCAGTGAAAGCGCGAAAAGCGGCCAAAGCAGCGAAGGATAGTGTCTTGCGAAAAGGGGCGTTGGAAGGAATGTCACTCCCGGGAAAGTTGGCTGATTGCCAAACTAAAGTCGCAGCCGATTCTGAATTGTTTGTAGTAGAGGGAGACTCAGCGGGAGGTTCAGCAAAAATGGGACGAGATCGAAAGACGCAAGCCATTCTGCCGCTGCGCGGAAAGATCTTGAATGTAGAACGAGCCCGAATTGATAAGATGCTTGCTTCGGAACAGATCAAAAACTTGGTAATCGCTTTGGGGACCGCCATTGGTGACGTCTTTGATGTATCGAAGCTCAGATATCATAAAATTATTATTGCAACAGATGCCGACGTAGACGGTGCACACATTCGAACGTTGCTCCTCACTCTGTTCTATCGGTATTTCCGACCGTTAATTGATGAGGGGTTTGTCTACATCGCCCAACCACCGCTGTACAAAATTCAAAAAGGGAAAGACTTGCGTTACGCATTTGATGATGCTGAAAAATACCAAATTCTGCGAGATATGGGAGAGGAGGTGACGGAAGAAGGAGAAGTAGAAGGGGAAGAGTCTGAGGAAGAGGTTGAAGAAGAAACAGCAAAGAAATCCAGTCGAGTACGAATTCAACGATACAAAGGACTTGGAGAAATGGATGCTGAAGAATTGTGGGAAACGACGATGAATCCAGAAAACCGCATCTTGAAACAGGTCGAAGTGGAAGACGCAATTGAAGCCGATAAAGTATTTGATATCCTGATGGGAAATGACGTACCAAGTCGGAAGTCATTTATTCAGAATAATGCTCGGACAGCGAATCTCGATATCTAGTGTGAATCACACTAGATAATAGAAAAAAGCGGCGCCTGTAGGCGCCGCTTTTTTCGGTGGTTGATTACCGATTAATCAAAAAATGTTACTTGGTGTGAAAAGTCGTTGTTACTAGGGTTGCTGTCAGTAGCAACATCCACAGTCACCTCAAACGTGTGCGAGTTCACATCAGCTCCGATAAAACCGATAGTGAGAACAGCTCGTTCGTTGGGTTTCAGTGGTGACTGAGTGGGAGACTCGTAGGTTCTGTCACCAGGCATGTGCACAGTAAAGGACCAATCTTTTGAAGTTTTTGTACCAAGATTCTTTACTTCAAATTGGATTGCTCCATCTTCATCTTCTGCGACTGCGCCAGGCACAAACTTGTTTTGTTCGATTGCACCGACAAATAGGTAACGGGCCGCTAGGTTAGTTTTTCCATTGGGTTGTGAAGTAGGAATTTCGTACACATACTCTTGAGTATATTCGGGAATTTCTGGTGTGACCGGAGTAGTTGGTGTGGGGGTTACCGGTTCTGAAGAAGTCGCTTCCGTTGCAGGCACTTCTGGTTCATTAGCGCTCTCTGCTGGAGTTTCTTCTTCCGTTTGCTCATCATCAACGACAACGATTTCAGTAGATATCTCGCTATTGAGCACCGTCAATGAAGCGTTGCCAGTTGCGCGAGGACGGGTGTCATTCGTACCAAGGAAGGACACACTGTACGTAATATCTGTATAGCGGTTCTTTTCAGAATCAATAGTGATAGTGGTCGAATCTACATTACCAATATTGTAGTTGGTGTCACACTGGATACTTTGGAGCCCGTCGTCACTTACCAGGTCAATAGCCACCCCTTCTGCACAGTTGTACGAAAATACATAGCTGCCGTTGGCCCGCGCAGTGTTCCAGTTAATGTGTACCGGATCACCAGTGTTTGCGAGTAACGTATTGCTGGTGACGGTTAAATCATCAACCGCTTCACTGGTATTTGGTTGCTGATTGACACTCTCTGCCAGGGAAGCGAGTGAGCTAAACGCGCCGGGTACAACTGAAACGAGTTGAATAGACGCCCAAGCAATAAAAACAATTATTCCAATAAATCCAGTAATGGCCAGAACTTTTAAAATCGAATCTTTCTTCTGAGCTGTTTTATTATCCATAGTGAGAAAACGCTACCACAGTCAATGACTCATGTCAATGATGCGCCTCGACGCAGGGCAGGAAAATACCTGAGTAAATATTGACTTTTAAATAAAAAGTTGTATACTCTTAACAATTAATTTTATGGATACATTTATACAACACGTCTGGGCAAACAAAGTGACTTTTTTTATCACCTTTTTTGTGGTGTTCACTGGTACGTACCTTTTGTTAGTGGCAGTAGACGCGTTACCAGAAGCCCCAATCCAGGATGGTCAAGAACAAGCACAAGCCTCATCTGCAGCAGACGATGTCTCGGCGCAGGAAGTTGATGCGTCTCAAGAGGCTGTCAATCAATCAAACAGTCAGCCTACTCAAGAGAATAGTCAGCCGGCACTCGCTGTCACTTCAGCAGAGATGCCGCTTTCTATTTCTATAGCTAAGCTCGATAAAACGATAGACGTGTTGAATCCCATCTCGCGTACGATTGCAGATTTGGATACCGCACTCCTTGATGGGGTCGTGCGACACCCTGATTCTGCTACGCTGGCCCAAGAAGGAAATGTGTTTATTCTTGGGCACTCAAGCTATCTACCCAACGTCTTTAATAAGAACTTCCAAGCCTTTAATGGTATTCAAGACCTGCAATGGGGAGATATTATTGAAGTAACTTCAGCGGATACAGTGTATGAGTATCGCGTGGAAAAAGTATATCGTGCCCGGGCACAGGACGTAACCGTGCCGATTGCTGATACTGGGAACATGCTGACACTCGCTACTTGTAATAGTTTTGGCAGTGTGGACGATCGATATATTGTCGAGGCCAAACAAATCGATAAACGAGCAATCTAAGTATTGACAAAACATAATAAGTTTGCCATACTTATTTTAATTCGAGGACTAGTTCTTTTGTTCCTCAACCCTCCATATTCAGCTTTGTGACAGGTCTCACCAAGCGTGTCTCTGTTCTATTTCATCTCTACTAAAAATCAATCCGGATTCAGACTGACTGTCTTGCACAATCACTTCAATCCGAATTTATTCGGTGTAGGAAATTTACTCAACTATTTATCATTCTATGAAAAATTTTATTAACACATTTATTGGACTGAGTATCGCTGTCATGTTCATGGGAGCTGCTTTTGCTGTACCCGGTGTATCTGTCAATACAGCAGATGCCAGTCTCCTTGGAGGTGGAGGGATTGTATTTGGCTGTACTGATGAGTCAGCTACCAACTATAATCCGTCAGCAACAGCGAATGACGGTTCGTGTCAGTACCCAGCAGTTGCAGGATGTACTGATATCTTAGCTACAAACTATGACATCCAGGCAGATACTGATGATGGTTCATGCGTGTATCCTGAGCCAGTAGTTACCTCGTGTGACCTAACCGCCAACGCAACGAATATCGTAAGTGGTGGAAACGTTATGCTGTCTTGGGACACACAAGGGTTTGATGAATTTCGACTCAATGGACAGCTTGTCTCAAGGGCTACTGGAGATAAGACTTTCACGAATGTCACGGTAAATACCACCTACACCTTCGTTGCTACTAATAGTGACGGTGACCGATGTCAAACGACTGTAGACGTATACTGTCTACCGCCGGTAGTAGAAGAATGTGAACTGGATATCAATAAGACGGTAAGCACCCATTCAGCTCAGATTGGCGATGAGATAACCTACACTATCACTGTAAACAATACTGGAGATGCTGATTGTACTGGAGGTGGGGTAAAAATCTTTGATGAAGTGGATGAGAACCTCATCTATCTCAGTCACACTATTACGAGTAATCTTACCGCTGGGTACGGAAGTAAGCCAGTGTATTCTAGTAGTGACCGAACACTCCGGTTTAATGGGAATACTCTTACTCCTGGTGAGTCAGGAGAGATTTCGTGGATTGGAAAAGTAGCGAGTCCAACGCAGTGTGGTGACTTTGTGGTTGAGAATCAAGCGAAAACCACGGCCAGAGAATTGAATAATTTCCAAACCTGGGTATACAGTCAAATAGTTCAGACTGATATTAATAATAATTGTGACAAGCCAATCTGTGAACCAGGTGATCAACACTACAACCCAGAAGCGGACCTAACTGGGAGTATCTACGCAGAAGGAAAAGGACGAGTCGTAAACTCATCTGAGTACTGTGGATACAAAATTGGACTTGCCTCATATGAGAAGTTTGATGAAATTATCGATAATCAAAAACTCTTTGACTCAGCTACTGGAGTAGTTGCTGCCAAGAGCACCGCTGAGTTGATGGTGTCTGTACCAAGTTGTAAGTACCAGATTGACCTGTTTTATGGTCATGTGTTGACGTCCCTTGATGGGCAACGGTATGGAGATCGTCTACTCGATGCGAAGCATGTATCTGCTGATAAACCATATTGTGGAGTGACAGAGGAGGAATTTGCCACTGTTATTGCGCATAAAATTGTCTGTACTGACGAAGCTGATTTGCCGAATTACGGAGCGGGTGGATCAAACCTAACTGCAAATTCTGCAGCGAATTGGGTGGCCAGCCACGCCTCATGTTCGCTTGAGTCTGGCTGGAAATTCCAGTGGACAGATAGTCAGTCAAATGACCCTGGCGACACCACCGTTGGAGCGGTTGGTTCACCATGGAGCACTTTTGGGCCAACCAATGCCGACGGACAAACTTCAGTTGAGATTAATCTCGACACTCTGAATAATAGTAAGGTTTGGTTCCGGGAAGTACTACAAAATGGATATATTCCATTTACGCACGGACAAAATGCCGGCACAAATGTAGATGACGTATCAGCTGAGTTCTATTGTAATACTGATGTTATCAACTATGATAACTATGACTTTATTGCCGGTATGCAAGCTGATCAGGAGTACCATTGTATTGCCTGGAACTCACCAGTGCCAACCACTCCAGCACCGAGTTGTGACTCATTTACCGCTACACCCAACACTATTGAAGTGGGAGACACGACAGTGTTGCGATGGGAGTCTACAAACGCTGTGCAAGCCTTCTTGAATAATTCGCTCGGGGAAGTGGACGTTGATGGATCAATGACTATTTCACCAACGACAGATACCGTGTATCGACTTACGTTGATTGGAGCAGAAGATAAGACCGTTGACTGTGAAGTACCCTTGACCGTATCTGATGATCCGGTGCCAGTATGTGAATTTTTCACTGCCACACCGAATGCACTGCCAGTTGGGGGAGGGAATGTAAAGCTTGATTGGAAGGTGACCAATGCCACCAATGTGAGCATCTCACCAACTGTTGGCACAGTATCTCTTGATGATTCAAGAGTGGTGAATGTAACGCAAGGTACCACGTATGTTCTGACTGCTGAGGATGATAATGGAGACACAGTGACGTGTCCGGCGCCAGTAACAGTCGCCGACCCTGCACCAGTGTTTAGTTGTGAAAATAACGTTGATTTCACTATTTCTGACACATCAATCCGACGAGGAACAGCGGTGACACTAGACTGGAGTACGACTGATGTAGATTCTGTATCTATTTCAAACACGAGTGCTACTCCATTGTCAGGGAATCGTTCCGTCTCCCCTGCAGACGACACAACGTACACATTAACTGCAACGCAAGGAACTCGTACAATTAGCTGCCCAGTCTCAGTTGATGTCAGCTCAGGAGGAGGTGGGGGAGGGTCTGTAACACCACGCTGTGATCTGGATATCTCAGATAAGAAAATTACTGCCGGAGAAGAAATCACATTGCGATGGGACACTTCCAATGCCAGTGATGTGATTATTGAAGACGACCGAGGTAATGTCATCTTTACTACTGAAAAGTATCTCAGCAAAGACAAAGAAGACTTTTACGACGGCTCTATCAAAGTAAAGCCAACTCGAGACACTCAATATACGTTGACTGCTGAACGAGGTTCACGAGACCGAGAGTGTGAAGTAGAGGTCGAAGTGGAGGATGGGGTAGTGGTACTGCAAACACGAGATCAACAACCGCTCGTAGCTGGTATCTCACTCTCACAAGTGCCGTACACTGGGTTTGAAGCAGGACCATTTATGACTATCCTCTTCTACGCATTGTTGGTCGCATGGTCACTATTTATTACGTACTTACTCGTAATCAGAAACCGCGCAGTGCCTGCCTCAGTACAGACCTTTACTCCAGCACCTACAGGAGAAAGTAATAGGGAGGCAATGAAGCAAGCAGAAGCACGACATCCTGATTTATTCGTCCCTTCCGTAATGGAAAAGATGTCGGCACCGCAAGCGACACCGAGTAATCTCCCAACTGGTATTCCAGTGGCTGAATTTACTCAGATGAGCGCTCAAGAAGTATCGACTGAAGCAAACCAAGCAACTGATACCCAAGTGACGGCGATTGAAAATCGTGCGCATTCACAAAAAGCCTTGCTTTCCAGTGACGCCGTACGATACTTCATTTCAGCTACAGATAGCACCGTAGATCGCGATGAAGCAATTGATACGCTTGTCGTCGAAGCAAAGAAGACCTACCCGCTTGAGGACGGATGGATTGTGCTGAACCAGGCACGAATGCAAAGTCTGTGTGATATCTGCGCATTTTCTGCCAGTACACCAGAGGCTACGCCAGCGACCGTTCCAACTGGAACCGGCTCACTGGCTGAAGCGATTGTGACCGGGAACGTAGTAGCTGCCTACCAAATGATTGGTCATCGACCAATGTTTGCTCTGGCTGATGCTGCAGCAGATTTGGACGCGGTATATCGACATCGAAAAGGTGAACAAAGTACTGTGTCTGAGCTGCTTATCACAGAAACAGCTAGTCTATCTGATGCACAAGTATCAGAAATGATTGCAGCACTGACTGGAGCGCTTGATGGAACATACACAGACGAAGCGTCTGCAGTAAAAATGTCTATCATGAAAGCGGTGAAAGTAACCGCTTAGTAGGTGCTACTGCAGGTGAGTGTGAGATACGCACATTAGCCTAAGTATACAAACAAAACACCCGGCGCGTACGCGCCGGGTGTTTTGTTTGTACCGTCCAATCTCTTATACGCCTATCTCAGCATTTAATTTCTCAATGAATTCAGCCATCGTCATCGTAACTGATTTTTCTGTGTCTCGAGATTCTACGGTGAGATTTCCATCAGTTTGCTCCTTTTCTCCAATCACAACCGTGTAGGGAACTTTCATATTCTTCGCAGCGCGGATTTTCTTTCCCATGTTTTCCTTTGAATCATCAAATTGCACTCGGAACCCAGCTGCCTGTAACGCATCAACCACCTGCGTCTGTGTGTATGAATTGTATTCGTCGGCGACTGCCACGACTGCTACTTGGGTGGGGGCGAGCCAGGTTGGAAATGCTCCTGCGTAGTGTTCAATCAGAATACCAATGAACCGATCAGGTGAGCCAATCAGTGCCCGGTGAATCATTACTACGGGCTCTTTTTCACCCTTCTCGTTGGTGCAGGTGAGTTCAAATCGTTGTGGTTGTACTCGGTCGACTTGAATCGTAGAGATTTGCCATTCGCGACCCAGGGCATCAACCGCAATAATATCTAACTTCGGACCATAGAAGGCCGCTTCGCCAGCTACTTCTTTGTATTCCACCCCGGCTTTATCTATGACGTCGCGCAGTTCCTGTTCAGAACTCTCCCAAGACGCATCGTCACCGAGGTATTTTTCTCGGTTGGCTGGGTCGTGGAGTGATAGGCGAATCCAGTAACTGACACCGTACCGGGTGAGCGCCTCTTTAATGACCTCCAGGACACTTATGAGCTCCGCTTCCACCTGAGATTCGCGGCAAAAGATGTGTCCATCGTCTTGGGCAAATGCACGCAATCGGGTCAGGCCTGACAGTTCACCGGGACGTTCGTCACGATAGAGATTGGCAAAGTCTGAGTAACGAATCGGCAGGTCTTTGTAGCTACGTGGCTGGCTCGCATAGATTTGGGTGTGTTGCGGACAGTTCATTGGCTTGAGGAACATTTCATCCTTCACGTACTGGGATGATACCGACAGCATGTCATCTTTGTATTGGTCGTAATGACCAGAGCATTTAAAGAGCTCCGCTTTATTAATGTTTGGTGTATGTACTTCGCCAAAACCAAGTTTCTCATTGAGCTGTCGGGAGTAGTTGATAACCGCATTGCGAATGATATTTCCTTTGGGGGTCCACATCGGCATACCAGAACCGACCAAGTCAGAAAACACCAGCAGCCCTTGTTCTTTGGCGATTTTTCGGTGGTCCCGCTTTTTTGCTTCCACGATACGGTGTTCGTAGGCTTCTAATTCTTCTTTGGTATCAAAGGCGATGCCGTAGATACGGGTCAGCATCGGGTTTGTTTCATCACCACGCCAGTACGCACCAGCGATTTTATCAAGTTTAAAAGCATCCATAGCAATCTCAGCCTGGGGGTTTTCTACGTGTCCGCCGCGACATAAGTCAGTAAAACCTCCGCAAGTGTAGAGGGTAATACTCTCACCACGCTCGGCAATTTCCGCAATCAGCTCCAGCTTAAACGGGTTACCGGCAAACTGTTCTTGCGCCTGCTCCACCGAGACTTCTTCGTGCGTAAATTCCGTCCATTTATTGATAAGTTTCTTCATCGCTTTTTGCAGACCTTTGAGGTCACTCTCACCTGGCGCTTCGCCTGCAGAAAAATCAATATCGTAATAAAACCCGGTATCGATAGCAGGTCCAAGGGTAAGCTTGGCCTGGGGATATTTTTCTATTACCGCTGCTGCAAGCAGGTGAGCTAAGGTGTGTCGCTTATGTTCTAGGTTTTTGTCCATGGTGATGCGTTCGGGTTACGTCAGAATTTTTCCTGTAGTGAGATTCAGCGGCTTCGCACCTTTGGTGCTGCAGATGCTTCACTACACTACAGGAAAAATTCTGACTGAGTGATTAAAATAAGTTCAAAGAAGTATATTGTCCAGTAGAGAAAAGAAATGAGTACTATGCAGGTAAACATTTGCAGCTCATCAGGCGAAACCGTTGAGTCTCATAGTGCTCATTTCTTTTCTCGAGATCACTCTTGCAAAAAGAAATCGCCCGAGTGAATATACAAAAATCATATACTCACTCGGACGATTGAGATTGCTCTCTACGCGGTTCCACCGAGTTTCCGGCGGGTATGCCCGCGCGACGCTCTTTATACAGATTAGGAGTTTCCTCGCGTGTACACGCTGCTGGATGGTGGGCCAGCACAATCTCTGTTTGTAGTATCGTAGCGCGAGAGGGGAGTTTGGTCAATAAAAATACGCTGCCGTCTTAACAGACGGCAGCGATTTAGAGTTCATCACCTTGTTTAATTTTCATTAAGAGGGGAAGAATCAGGAGGTGTAGTTCAGTAGCATAGGCAGTAGAGAGCAGTTCATTGAGCTGGACTCTCAGTTCTTGATTATACTCGTCTAGGGCGATTGGACCGGCAGCAGGCGGAGTAGCTGGCTTTCTTTCTACAATGTCCCTGACGAATTCAGCTGCCAACAATAGCTGTTGGAGTTTGTATTTATCGGGCAGCTGTTGTGCAATGATTGCCTGAGCCGTTTTAGTATGAGTGTCCATGGTATACCTTCTTGGTTTGCATCTGCCAATGAATGTAAACGGAAAATCGAGAAAGGTCAACCAGTTTGGGTCGTTGCTTCGCTTGGAAGGGCTGCGTCTGCAGCTGAGCTGGTAGCCAGCACTTTGAGTTTATCAATCAAAATACTTGGCTCGTCATTGCGTTTATTGAATTTTCCTTTGACAGCGACACAGGTACCAGGAACCAACAGGTCCCTGTGGGCGGTATAGCATTCCGGGAACGCCACCATTTCAATACTGTCACTTTGGTCAGAGAGCTTCACAAACGCCATCCGGTCGCCTTTTTTCGTCAGAAGCTCTTTGACTTGCTCAATTAATCCAGTCGTGACCACTGTAGTACCTCGGTGTCCGGTGAGGATTTGTTTAATCTGTGGACGTTTGGAGACTTCTGCTGTGTGTTCATCCAAGGGGTGTCCCGAGACGTAGACGCCCAACAGCTCTTTTTCCCAGATGAGTTTTTGGGTTTTTGGTACTGGGTCACTGGGGTAGAGCGTGAGATTGTCGACGTCTGACATGCCGCCAAAGAGCGAGTCTTGGTTGGCTTCTTTCCCGGCCACTTGTTCGCGGTTGTACGCAAGCATGTTGTCGATGTTGTGGTAGAGCTGACCTCTTCGTTCGAATGTATCGAAGGCTCCGGTGCACACCAGCGCCTCAAGAGATTTCTTGTTCAGACCGCGGTCGTGAATGCGAGTCAGAAAGTCTTGCATAGAAGAAAATGGACCGTTTTGTTTTCGCTCATCAATAATCACTTGGGTAATACCCGCGCCAAAGTTTTTGATAGTCGTCAGACCAAATCGGATAGTTTGTGTGCCCGGCACTACGGAGAAGTCCGCAAACGACTCATTGATTTCCGGTGGGAGTACATCGATACCCATTCGCGAACACTCGTGAATCGAATCAGAAATCCGTTCCGTGTCACCAGAATCGGCCGTGAGCACAGCGGACATGTATTCGACGGGGAAGTTGGCCTTCATATAGGCGGTCTGGTAGGCGACTCGTCCGTAAGACGCAGCGTGAGCCTTGTTGAATCCGTAGGCAGCAAATGGTTCAATCAGGGCCCAGAGCTGTTCAGCTTTCTGTTCACTCATGCCCTTGTCTATCAATCCTTGGAACAGCTTTTCTTTTTCCGCTGCCATGATTTCCGGTACTTTCTTACCCATTGCTTTTCGCAGCTTGTCAGCCTCCAGCCAGCTATAGCCAGCCAGTTCGATGGAAATCATCATCACGTCATCCTGGTACGTAATCACTCCGTAAGAGCGCTCCAGAATTTTTTCCAGTCGCGGGTCAAGGTAGGAGACGAGCGCGGGGTTGTGTTTTCGCTCAATATACTGTGGAATCATTTCCATTGGTCCTGGACGATAGAGAGCAACCATCGCGTTGATGTCGTGGATAGTGGTTGGTTTGAGCTGTTTTAAGAACGAAGTCATACCCGTTCCGTTGAGTTGGAAGAGCCCCATCGTTTCTCCTTTGGCCAGAATTTCAAATGTCTTAGGATCGTCCAAGGGAATATCCTCGATGTCGACATCGATATTGCGAATCTTTTTTACTCGCTTTACCGCGTCAGCCAAAATCGCTAAGTTTTTGATACCCAGGAAATCGAACTTCAACAAGCCAACGCCGTCTTCTCCCACAGAGTGCATTTCGTACTGCGTGATAAATTTCCCTGATTTGGAGTCGATTTGGATGGGGACGTATTGATCCAGTGGTTCAGGGGAGATGACCACACCCGCCGCGTGCACACCCAAGTGACGTACTCGACCTTCAATTTGCTTGGCCAGATCGATTACTTCGCGACTTTCTGAATCTTTTTTATAGAGTTCTGCTAAGTCTGGCTCGATACTCAAGGCCTTTTCAATCGTCATCGGCATTCCTTGTGCACCTAAGGGAATCATCTTAGAAATTCTATCTCCAGTCGAGTATGAGTGTCCCAATGCTCGGGCTACGTCACGTACCGCCGCTTTTGCCATCATAGTTCCAAAGGTTCCAATTTGCGCTACTTTATCTTCACCGTATTTCTGCTTGGCGTATTCAATGATTTCATCCCGCCGGTTATCAGCAAAGTCCATGTCGACGTCAGGAGCCGACGGTCGCTCGGGGTTGAGGAATCGTTCGAAGGGAAGATTGTACTCCAACGGGTTGACGTTGGTAATACCCAATACGTAGGTCGTGAACGAACCAGCTACCGAACCACGAATCGTGGTCAAAATACCGCGTTCGCGCGCTTCTCGCAGGAGATCTCCTACTACCAAGAAGTACTTGGCATAGCCTTTGTTTTTAATCACTTCTAATTCGTAATCCAGTCGGGTTTTTACCTCTGTATCAGTGATGTCTAGTCCTCGCCACTCCACTCCTTCGTAAGAGGTAGCCCGCAGCTCATCGTCTGGCTCGCGACCACTCTCAATGACGTAGTTGGGAAATACCCACGCTTCCTGTCCCAGCACAATTTCCACGTTACACTGCTCGGCAATTTTCACTGTGTTGCTTAATGCCTCGGGTGTATCAGCGAACCATTCTTTCATTTGTGCTTGAGTGGTAAAAGAAAAATCTTCTGCACTATTGTGGTCGGCCGTGAGGTCTACGACGCCACCACTTTGGATTTTAATCATGGTCTCGCGGGCAATCCGGTCTTCTGGTTTGATGTAGTACACATCGTGGGCAGCGACCAGGGGGGTGTTCGTTTCGGCGGCGAGTGCTTTTATCTTGTCTTGGTTTTCGTTGTGACCAAACATCTCCGGGTGGTGGGAGATTTCTAGGTAACAGTCTTCACCAAACGTGTTTTTATACCAATCTAATCGCTGGGCCGCTTTTTCCGGATTGCTATCTTTCAAGGCTTGAGCTACCTCGCCTGCAAAAGAGGGAATAATACAAATTAGGTCTTCTTTGAGCTCAGCCAGGAGTTCATCATCAATTCGCGGCCGATAGTAGAAGCCTTCGGTGTTGGCGGTAGTAATGAGTTTGATGAGGTTTTGGTATCCCTTGAATGTTTTGGCGAGCAAGACAAGACGGGAACGAGGCTTGTCGATATTGACCTCTTTGTCGTGACGAGTGCGAGGCGCCAGAAAGGCATCAATCCCGATGATAGGTTTGATGTCTCCACTGGTGCATTGCTTGTAAAAATCAATGGCGCCGTACAAGGTGCCGGCGTCGGTGATAGCCATCATGGTTTGTCCGTCGGCTTGGGCCGCTGCTACCAGTTCTTTTGGAGTGGGAACAGCGTTAAGCAGGGAATACATGGAGTGTACGTGCAGGTGTACAAACTCAGGCTTGGGAGTGGGATTTGTGTGAGTTTCAGTGTCTTCCGCCATAGGTGGTGACAGTATAGCAAATGTTGAATAAAAAAGAGTGTGCTATTTTGGGGAGTATGAAATGGCTTATTGGGATAGATGAAGCAGGGCGGGGTCCACTAGCTGGTCCGGTCACCGTAGGGGTTGTCAAAATTCCAGTTGATTTTGATTGGTCGCTTATTCCGGGGGTAAATGACTCCAAAAAAATCAGCGAAAAGAAGCGAGAGGTGATTTTCAACGCAGTTCAACCTCTGGTGGAACAAGGTTTGATTGCCTACACGGTCAAATCGGTCTCAGCGAAATCAATTGATGCCAAAGGCATTGCGCCCGCCATTGTCCGGGCGATTGCGTCAGGTCTAGAGGATTTAGCGCTCGATCCAACCGAGTGTTTTATCAAGCTCGACGGTTCACTCAAGGCCCCAGCCACCTTTCCCCAAGAAACGATTATCGGGGGAGACGGGAAAGAGCAGGTTATTGGTCTGGCATCAATCATGGCAAAAGTGACTCGTGACAGATATATGGTCAAACAAGCTGAGTTATACCCACAATACGGCCTAGCCCAACACAAAGGCTACGGCACCAAAGCGCATAGGGAAGCAATCTCCCAACACGGATTCACCCCCATCCATCGCCAAACGTATTGTAAGAATATTAAATGAGCAAAGGCCCAAAGGGCCTATTGCGAATTTATGTCGGAATTTGTTTTGCCTAAGGCAAATTCCGACGAAATGACACTGCTGTCCGAACCCAAAGGGCCTATTGCGAATTTATGTCGGAATTTGTTTTGCCTAAGGCAAATTCCGACGAAATGACACTGCTGTCCGAACCCAAAGGGCCTATTGCGAATTTATGTCGGAATTTGTTTTGCCTAAGGCAAATTCCGACGAAATGACACTGCTGTCCGAACCCAAAGGGCCTATTGCGAATGCATATCGGAACTAGAAGCAAATTCAAAAAACACACAAAAACACCACCAACTCATTGCACAATCAAATAAATGTTGTACAATAAAATTCTCCCTAAACAAAAGTTTTAGGATACATACACTTACTACAAAAGGTGACGGAACATGTCAGATCAGAATAATAGTGGGATTTCTGTCTCAATTGAAAAAGTTCCGGTTGGAGTTTGTGTTGATTGCAAAAATGAGCGTAGAGGCTCTCGATGCAATCCGCCAATCTCCCGCAACGAGCAAACAGGAGAGGTGGAGGTCGAATGCATGGCCCAAAATGGGAAGCAGATGTCGAGCAGGACAGACATCAGCGATTGCACTGAATGTGAGCATTATGACATTGATTTAGCACAAGTACCGTTTGGAGTAGTAACAGTTCCTTGACTCAAAGAGTCACCAATACAAGACAATGAGCCGACGACGCATTTGTGAGTCGGCTTTTTATATACCTAGAAACCGGGTTGATTCCGCCGACGATGGCGCAGAGATAGCTAAATACCTTGCAATTTATCCTTCATCTGCTATAGTTTCGCCACTATGGTAATTCGAATGCGTCACACGCGGGCACACACCGCAAACCGCCGTTCACATCACGCTTTAAAAGCGCCAACTTTGGCGATTTGCAGCAATTGTGAGGCGAAACATCGACCACACCACATGTGTCAAGAATGTGGCTTTTATAAGGGGCGTCTAGTCATTGACATGAAGGCGAAAAACGAGGCGAGAACGGCTCGATTGCAAGCCAAGAAGGACGCTATTAAAGCAAACCAAACTGAATCCGAAGCTGGAGCTGAACCACAAGCTGCTGAAGCAGAAGTACTTGAAGCACCAGCGTTAGATAAAGTGGATACACCAAAATCAAAGGAAGTGGAGTCACCAGAACTGTCTAAAGCAAAGACATCTACACCAAGAAAAGGACAAGCATCATAATCCACACAAATACCGCCTAGAGCGGTATTTTTGTCAGTCTTGCTGGTAGACTATAATCAGTAAAAGTTAAGTACATTTAGCATGGCAAATCGACATTTATCCCGCAGTATCGTTCTTCAGTCTCTCTTTGAGTGGGATTTAAACGCACTTGAGAAAAAAGCAGTGCACGAAGTATTAGGGCGCAACGTGAACGAGTTTGCACCCAACAAAACAGATTTGCCATTCATGGAAAAACTCCTCGATGGGGTGATGGCCAAACGCCCTGAGCTCGATCTAATCATCGAAAAAGCGGCACCAGAGTGGCCGATAGACCGCATCTCTCCAGTAGATAGAAACATATTACGATTAGGACTTTATGAGCTTCTGTTCGCTGACCGTTCTGAGGTGCCAGCAAAAGTGGCTATCAATGAAGCAATTGAGTTGGCCAAGCAATTTGGAGGAGACAACAGTAGTCGGTTTGTAAACGGCGTACTGGGTGCAGTCTATAAAGAAATTGGTGAACCTGGAAAAGAAGAGCAAGGCGCCCGTCGCAAAAAAGACGTACCGTTTGAGGAGATGCCTATTGAACGTCTTTCCGGTGCAGTTGTCTATACTGAGCATGAAGGGCAAATGTACCTTGCGCTCGTGCACGATATTTTTGGCCACTGGACACTCTCAAAAAGCAAAGTGAAAGAAGGTGAGACAGTAGAAGAAGGTGCTACCCGAGCGTTGTTGGAAGAGGTCGGTCTACCGATTACTATTGAAGCTGAGCTGGGAAGCAACGAATACATCGCTACTCAACCAGAGAAAGGCAAGGTACGTAAGCAGGTACACTATTTCCTAGCAAATGCACCGTACGACAACATCGAACTTCTAAAACAAGGTGGTCTAGATGACGCAAAATGGTTTAAGGTGGCAGAGATTCTTGACCTAAACTTCTACGAGGATATTCTGCCTATCGTCACCAAAGCGATTACTATGCTAGTTGGCAGAGGCTCAAAATAGTGATACTCTCAAAAATATACATTTAACCCAGATTATGGAAGATACTGCAATTCAGACAAGCCTTTCTAAACTTCAAGAAATCCTACAAGTCACGTTTACTGATGCAACAGTTTTGTTGTCTGCAGTGACACATCGCTCATATCTCAATGAGCACAGAGAAGCCACGTGGGACCATAACGAACGGTTAGAATTTTTAGGAGACGCTGTCTTAGAATTGGTTGTCACTTCATTCCTGTTTGAAAAGTACCCCGAAAAACCAGAAGGAGAGCTGACGGCGGTCAGAGCGGCTTTGGTGAATACTCTCTCGCTTGCTCAAGCATCAGAAAAGCTCGGGGTCAACGATTTTTTATTGATGTCAAAAGGAGAGGCCAAGGATATGGGCCGAGCTCGTCAGTATATTCTCGCCAACGTGTTTGAGTCGTGTATTGGGGCTATCTATCTGGACCAAGGTTATGAAGCGGCCGGAGAATTCATTGGCCGGCAGTTGTTTGCAAAAACCGATGAAATAGTCACAAAACGGCTCTGGCAAGATGCAAAAAGTCGATTTCAAGAATTATCCCAAGAACACGCATCAGTCACTCCTCGATATGAGACACTCTCACAAGCGGGGCCTGATCATGACCGAACTTTTACCGTCGGTGTGTATTTAAAAAATGAATTGATTGCAGAAGGGAAGGGTGCTGCGAAGCAGGAGGCAGAGCAGCAAGCAGCTGAGCACGCTGTTGAAGCCAAGGGTTGGGATACAAACTAAATACTCTACTACCCTGTGTTTAAGAGCACTCGTATCCACAGAAACGTGTGCTATAATTTTTAAATGAAAAAGTTCCAGTTTGGGTTTAGCCTAGTTGAGATAATGGTGGTGGTTTCTATTATCGGTGCTTTGAGTGCAGTAGCATATGCAAATTTCAGCCAGAGTTCAGCCCAGTCGCGTGATGTGCAGCGCCAAGCCGACCTTCGAATAGTGAGTACTGCCTTAGATATGTATAAGAGTGAGTACGGTCGATACCCAGAAGGGTGCAACGGGCCTAATAAGTGGTCTGGGCATTCTCCAGACTACAGCTGTTCGTCTGGTAACCAATACATTGAAGGATTGGCTCCAGAGTTTATTCCGCGCCTCCCCCAAGATCCAAAGTTAAATGGTGACAATTCTGGCTATGTCTACACTACAAATACAGATGGGACAGTCTACAAATTTACTGCATACAAAACGGTAGAGTCTGAAGAGGTGACGTATAGCCATGAATTCAAATTTTGTGATACTGACTACGCAGCGGATTCAGCTCAAATATGTGTCAATGTGTCTGAAGAGCCGTACTACAACGATACACCTGATCACTGCAAAGGCGACGATGCTATATTCAAAACCTCGTATGCAACGTGGGGTGGCTTTACCATCCCTTCAGTTGCTGCTACACATAGTAACTTTGACGCCAGTGTAGATCGGTATACCGAAGAAATAATATGTGATAAACCTGTTCCTCCCGTACCTCCTTCCGATGATGAGGGCCCGGGGTGGACGTTCTTTGATTGTTGGGGGTGTTAACCTGGCAGCAATGCTAAAAATCAGTCTTATTTCAGGTGGCTGTTGTTCAGAAAACCTAATCGGTACTGCGGCCCCTCCACTGAGATGTACTATAGTATAATAGCAACATGAATAACAGACTCCTTGGTTTTACAATAATTGAGCTCATGGTAGTGATTACTATCATCGGGATGTTGGCTGCAGTGTTGGCTGTTAATTTCAACAGCGCTCGAGCCGAGTCGCGCGACAAGGTGCGGCAAAACACCTTGCAAGAAATGCAGATAGCTATCGAACTCTACAAAACCCAGTATGGCGTCTATCCTGTTCCAGGATGTGGGGTTGGTTATGATTCCGGTTCTCCGCAGTGGGTCGGATCAGAAACATATCCAAATTATCCTTCGGTTAAGAGTTGTCCTGATAATTATATCGTTGGTCTCGCTCCTAATTTTATTTCAGAGTTACCGTCTGAAGTTGGTCCAGGACCTGCTGATAAAGGCTACGTCTACGCTTCAAACGGTGATGCGTATAAATTAATGTCACACTATAATGTGGAGGTAGCTTTGGTTGAAAGTCACGATGATAATTTCTCGCGGTACATGACTACCTGCTCGGGCGCGAAGGGAAATTCTATTCCAGAGGGAGAAAAATATGTCTACGCTGTATATTCGGCTGGAGCTGAGTGTTGGTAGGCAGCTATACTGTGGGCATATGTATTTTACCTTTGCTTTGAATGCTAGAATGAGTGTATGAACAGAAAAATCTTAGGCTTTACTCTTATCGAAGTTTTGGTTGTCATCAGTATCATTGCCGTGTTGTCTGCGGTTATCTATGCAAACTTCGGAGAGGCTCGAGAGAGCGCTCGGGACAAAATCAGGAAAACTAGCTTAAAGGAAGTGGCCCTCGCGTTGGAGGTGTACAAATCACAAAAAGGTGAGTATCCGCCAAATTGTGCATCTGGTCCAGATGCTCAAAAATGGGCTGGTCCAGGACCTCTGCCATCATGGGGTGTCTCTTGTGAAGATGATGATTATATAGACGGGTTAGTCCCGGATTTTATAGAGGAACTCCCCACTGATCCTAGTCAGGAGTCTATAAACGGTGTCGGCTTTATCTACAAAGTGAGCCCGCAGGGAGATAGGTATAAACTAATGGCTTATCAGTCAGTAGAATTTGCTTTGGTGAAAGACTTTAATGATGAATTTGCCCGCTGCCCCTCAGCTACTTCTGGGAGCCCGTGTGCGTCTGTGCCTGCGACCACTTACGCAGTGTACTCACGCGGGGCTGAAGATTGGTAGAGCTGAGTGTTGTTATGTATCTAAAAGAATTATCAATTCAAGGTTTTAAATCATTCGCCAAAAAAAGCGAGCTGGAGTTTTCTTCGTCTATTACGGCGATAGTTGGTCCTAATGGTTCTGGAAAGAGTAATATTGCTGAGTCATTTCGGTTTGTACTAGGAGAACAGTCGGTCAAGTCTCTGCGGGGAAAGAAAGGCGAAGATTTGATTTGGGGCGGTTCGGATAAAATTTCGCGCGGGAATCGGGCTGGAGTGGGTGTGACGTTTGATAATACTGACCGAAATTTCGGACTCGACTTTGATGAGGTGAAGATTGAACGGGTTGTACATCGCGATGGGCAAAATGAATACAAGATTAATGGTTCGAGCGTACGTCTCAAAGACATCCACGAACTATTGGCCGGTGCAAATATTGGTTCTTCTGGTCATCATATTATTTCTCAAGGTGAGGCAGATAGAGTCCTGGCGGCTGGCCCAAAGGAGCGTCGAGAAATGATTGAAGACGCACTGGGACTCAAGGTGTATCAACTCAAGAAACAAGACACACAGCGAAAGCTGGAGAAGACTCAAGAGAATATCTTGCAAGTGGAGTCTTTGCGACGAGAAGCTGCGCCGCATTTAAAATATTTAAAAAAACAAGTTGAGAAGGCTGAGCGCTCTTTAGAAGTACAAACTCAGCTCAAGTCAGCGTACACAGAGTATCTCAAGCGAGAAGATACCTACTTAGCGTTTCATTCAGACCGATTACAAGCAGAAAAAGTTGCGCCTGAGACTGAGCTGCAGACAATGCACAAGCGGTTGGGTGAGCTAAAAAAATTGTTGCAAGAGACTGATGATGAGCAGAAGCAAAATAATCAGCTGCAAGCTGCCCAGGCAGAGCTCAGAGAGCTCTCCCAACTCCGCCAGGCCGCTGAGCGAGAGGTAAGTAGTCTGCAAGGGCAGATGAGTTTTTTAGAAAGACGTCTCAATACTCCTGCGCCAGAACAAGCAGTAGGAGAGGTGATTGTCAGAGTAGAGCTGGAGAAGCTCGTCACGGAGATAGAAAAAGGAGCTGGCAAGGCGCTGAGTAAGGGGGGAGAGTCTGTACTGGAACGTGCGCTGAATGATTTGGTGAATCAACTTAAATCCTTTATTAAGAAAGAGCCGGTTAAAACAATCGATACTACCCAGGTAGACAAGGAAGAACTGGCCGCGCTGGAACAAAAATTAGACGCAGCGCAAAAGGCGGTAGAAGATGCCCTGACTGAGGAAGAGCGTGCTCGCACGAACGTGTCTGAACAAGAAGCGAAGAAACAACAAGGAACTCAGCAAAATCGTGAAGCAGAACGTGAAATGTTCACGCTGATAAACACACAAAGAGAAACTGAACAAGTGCTGCACCAGCTGTCTTCTGAGTTACGAGTCTTAGAGAGAGATCGTGGAGACTTTAAACAAGAACTGCAAGAAGCCGTTTCGCTGATTGGTAGAAGTGCGAGTGACTACTATACCCACCAGCTACAGCTGGAAACTGGCGAAGTGGTGACCCAAGAGCAGATGGTGCAAGAAGACAGACAGAAGCAAGCAGAACGCCGTCGGGAGTTAGAAAAGCTCAAGATTCGTCTAGAAGAACTGGGAATGGGAGCCACAGAAGACTTGCTCAAAGAATACAAAGAAGCGCAAGAGCGCGATGAATTTTTAGCGAGTGAATTGGAGGATTTGTCTCAGTCGGTACAAAACCTCTTAGAGCTTACTGAAGAAATGCAGGAGAAGCTGCAAGAGCAATTCTCGGCTGGAATGGAAAAGATTTCTCAGGAATTTAACACCTTCTTTACCTTGATGTTCGGTGGTGGTAGTGCTGTACTTCAGCGAGTAGCTATCAAGGCACGAAAGAATGAAGACGATGACGGGCAAGAGGAGCAAAAAGCAGAGGAAGGGGTTGAGCTTAATGTGCAACTCCCAAATAAGCGCGTGAAAGGATTAGAAATGCTCTCAGGAGGGGAAAGAGCATTGGCGTCCATTGCGCTGATCTTCGCCATGAGTCAGGTGAACCCACCTCCATTTATTATTCTCGATGAGACTGACGCCGCACTCGATGAGGCAAATAGTCGACGCTATGGGGATATGATTGAGGCGTTGTCGAAGAAATCTCAACTGGTCCTCATTACGCACAATCGAGAAACAATGAGCCGGGCAGGAATTCTCTACGGAATCACTATGGGAGGAGATGGAGTATCAAAGGTGCTGTCAGTAAAATTTGAAGAAGCGGCAGCTGTTGCGAAGTAATTCATTATATTTTCATACGACGAGCAGGAGACTGATTTGTCAGTCTCAGAACATGACTTATCCCGCATAGGGCGAAAATAACCCAGGCTTGTTTGTTATGATACACAGATGGAAAGATTTCATGCTCAGAAACACACATCGGAAAACGCTCGCCTCGAACAAATGCAAGAGAGCGAAAGAGTGCCAGGGGATTTGACTCCCGAACAAGAGGCAGAACTACGCGAAGCACTGGTTTCAATCGACTCACCAAATACCCAAAAAAAAAGTCTGCACGTAAGTTCGGGCAGGAAATAGCCACTGCTGCAGGGATAGGCGCGTTTGCCGGTCTGAGCGCTTACGGAGTTGATTATGGTGAAAGTGATGAAGTAAATGCGCAGGCGAAAAAAAACACCATCCTTCATTCGCAGCGGATAGAGCCTGCATCTACCGGACAGGCACAGACGTTGAAAGAGCAAATTGACCGGGTGTTGCAAGGTGATGCTGAGCAAGCAAATCTCAATACAGTAGTACTAGAGACTGAGTCGAGTGAAGAAAATGCAGCTGCGAACGAGCGATTTAATGCGGTGACTTCTGGTTACGCTGCCTACGCCACTCTTCGTAAAGATGAGGTGTTATTTTTGAATGAGAATAATGAGCCCGTGGGTGAGCCGCAGAGGTTTGTGGATTTTGTAGATACAAAACCCAATTTTTCAGGAGACTATTTATACACGCCAGGCTCAGCTGACGAGACCGGTATTCTGACTGAGGTACCCACCAGAGAGTGGCGAGAGTATGTACAGAAGCGGCTTCAGGCTGAGCATCCAGACCAAGAAATCGTGCATGATTTAAACACCATCCACTTTTTTCGAGAATCCTACGAGCTCGGTGATCCACAGTTGCGACAAAAAATTGAGAGTGGGGAAATTGCCACTCGAGATCAAGTCTATGAATATCGTATACAACAAAGTTTCCCCGGAGCAAATGGACAAAATCGAGTCGAGTATCTACAAAACAATGTGACCTTTCGCAACGCACTTGAAGAGGTGCCGGGTGTTCCTGGTGCTGAAAAAGTCCCTGTACCACCCTTGGTTCAGGAAGAATTGCGCAGATTGCTACCGGGCCTGTTTGCGCAAGAATCCGGTTTTCGTGAGAATGCGATAAACGATAAGACAAATGCCACTGGCACTGGGCAATTTATGCCAGAGACGTGGGAACGCTACACCGGAACAGACGAAGTCTCGATGAATTACGCAGATCAAGTGGAAGTGCTGGGTCCGATGGTTTCAGATGTGTATGACCGAGTCCTGGATAAGATTGGGGTAGACGCTCTTGCGAAGCTCCGCTCACTGTTTGAGACCGAGGAAGCGTTCTTGGAGAGTTTGATTATTCCAGCCACCATCAGTGGATTTCATACTGGTCCCGATAGAATCGCTGAGGCGGTTCGACGCTATACAGATTCTGTTCAGATTGATGATATGCCAGCAGGAAAAGATTTATTTCTGGCTATTGCCACGTACGGTGCACTATCCAACGAAGGGCTGCTCAGTGGTTTCAAAGAAGAATCTAAGGAGTATGTCACTCAGGTGTATGCTATCGCTGATGTGTTGGAAGAAAAATTTTCTCAAACACAGAGCAATACTCGATTGGCGCAAAATTAAAATCAACCAACCTGTGAGGCTGGCTGATTTGGTAAGAAGTTGCTTCTAGGATTATTTTGTTACGATTTCAAAGTCGAGTTGTCGCTGCTCTTTGTCTGCGCGGACAAGCTTCACTCGTACCTCATCGCCGAGACGATATACCTTTCCCGTCTGTTTTCCTTTGATACGATATTTCGTGGCTTCATGTTCAAAGTAGTCTCCTTTGATGGTGGCAAGTCGTACCATTCCTTCTGCGAGGGAATCTTGTTCCTGTACGTAGATACCCCAATCAGTCACTCCAGTAATAACTCCCGTGAATTCCTGACCCACTTTATTGAGCATGTATTCAACTGATTTAAATTTGATTGAATCGCGTTCAGCAGATACTGCTTCCATCTCTCGTTCTGAAGACTGGACAGCTATCTGTTCGTAGCGAGCAGTTTCTTTTGGTCCAATGGTTTCACCATCTAAGTGTTTGCGGAGCATGCGGTGGGCCATTAAGTCTGGGTAGCGTCGAATCGGTGAAGTGAAGTGGGTGTAGAACTTGAACGCCAAACCAAAGTGACCGATGTTCTTGGTGGAGTAGATTGCTTTGGACATAGATCGGATGCTCGCCGTCCGGATGAGATTGGCTTCAGAAGTACCCTCTACGTCATTCATCAGTTTATTAAGTGCTTTGGCCCCAACCATCCCGTTCTTAGTTTCAAACTCATATCCCAAAGCGTGTACAAAGGTAGCTAATTCTTCAATCCGATCTGGATTTGGTTCGTCGTGAATTCGATACACAAACGCCATATCCTTATTGAGTGTGTTGGATTTTTTATCAATGAAGGTTGCTACTTCACGGTTGGCTAGGAGCATAAAGTCTTCAATCATCATCATCGTTTCGATGCGTTCTTTGGTATAGGCTCGCAGTGGAGTACCGTTTTCATCGAGTTCAAACTTTACTTCAGGCTGCTCAAACGCAATGGCCCCGTTGTCTTTTCGCTTACCGCGCAGAAGACGTCCGAGCTTCATGAGGGTGTTTAACTCATCGAGGTACTCACCAGACTGATTGTTGAGAATCTCTTGGGCGTCTTCATAACTAAACCGCTTATCTGAGTGAATCACGGTTTGTCCATACCATTGATTGAGTACATTGGCGTTAGCATCGAGTTCAAATACCGCTGAGAAGGCCAGACGGTCTTCGTTGGGTCGCAGGGAACAGAGGTCATTGGACAGGACTTCTGGCAGCATCGGAATCACTCGGTCAACGAGATAGACAGATGTCCCTCGCTCGACTGCTCCTACGTCCAATGGTTCACCAGTTTTGACGTAGTGAGATACATCAGCAATATGAATACCAACTTCTGTGTTGCCGTTTTCTAGGGTTTGGATAGATAGGGCATCGTCAAAGTCCTTCGCATCATGCGGGTCAATGGTCATGGTAGTGACTCCCCGGAAGTCTTTGCGCTTTGGGTCAGCGACCGCCTCAGCAAAAATCTGCTCTTTGTTTTCGTACAGTTCGTGGGCAGCCTTTTGCACAGATTCCGGAAATTCTTTAGAGAATCCACCAGAACGAATGATGGCTTGCATTTCTGTTTCGTGGTCACCTGCTTGTCCGAGCGTCTCGGTGATTTTTGCAATCGGGTCTACATTCGGTTCTTTCCAGCTCGTAATTTCAACTACGACTTTCATATCCATGTCATTGCTGGTTGCTTCAGGCAACAACGGTCGGATATGGATACGACTATTATCTGGAGCCAAAAACTTGACTGTTTTTCCACCGATGGTTTTTTCTTTTACCACACCAATCAGTTCACGGTGTATCTGCTTGACCACTCGAAGTACTTTTCCTTCTTGTCGCTTGCCGGCCACTGCCTGCTTAAGCTCTACTTCTACTATGTCACCATTGAGAGCAAAGCCTAACGATTCGCGCTCCACAATTACATCCTCTTCAAACGCATCATTTTTAATAAATCCAGTTCCTTTTCCACGGACCATGATGGGCCCTTCGATAGTTGTATTCATGGCCAAATACTAGCATTGAATGAGCAAAGGCTCAAAGAGCCTATTGCGAATTTAGTTCCGAATCGGCGGCGATAGCCTGCCGCCGATTCCTGGAAAAGGCGCTCCAACACTTCACGAAAGTCTGAGAGTTGAGCAAAGGCTCAAAGAGCCTATTGCGAATTTTGCTGGAAAATACAGAGCGCAGCGACATATTTTCTGTACGCAGAGCGCCACAATCGGCGGCGATAGCCTGCCGCCGATTCCTGGAAAAGGAGCTCCTCTACGTAAGAGTGTGAAGGTTCACAGGCTACCCATTGACCTTTTTTTACAGTCTGGTATGCTGTCGCCACTATGTTAATGATGCGTTTACAACGAGTTGGCCGAAAAAATGATCCTGCGTACCGGATCGTCGTGACCGACAAGCGAACAGGTGTAGGGAGCGACAAGCATGTCGACCGCCTAGGTTCGTACAATCCAAAGCTGAATCAGATCCAATTAGATGCTGAGAAAGCAAAAGAATGGTTGAGTAAAGGTGTGCAGCCTTCTGATACCATGCACAATATCTTGGTTAGCCAAAGGGTAATTGATGCAAAGAAAATCAATGTTCTACCGCGAAAGTCGCCGATTGTAGACGAAGAAGCACTAAAGAAAGCAGAAGAGGAGGCAGCAGCCAAGGCAGAAGCAGAGAAGAAGGCCGCTGAAGAAGCAAAGGCTGCAGAGGAAGCACCAGCTGAAGACGACGTAAAAGTAGACGTCGCTTCCGATGAAGATGATCCTACTGACCACGCAGAAACAGCCACAGAAGACCCTGAGAAAGTTTTGCAGGAAAAATCAAAAGCAGCTCAAGCGCAAGCTGACGCAGAAGCCGACTAATTTCAAAAGAAATCCTGAAAACACCGTGATGAGTCACGGTGTTTTTTGCACCTACAGCTGTTGACTCTCAAGTCAGACTCTCGTATGCTTTTAAGAGCGCGTTGCATACACTGCAACGATTGCTTACTAGTTAGTCAAATGATAGTTGTATGGATACGTACGAAGATAAGCAATTTCTAGAGAGTTTAGTAAAAACACTGGTTGATTACCCAGACTCGGTGTCTGTAAATCGAACCGTGGACGAAATGGGGGTACTTCTTACTCTTGATGTGCACGCAGAAGATATGGGGAAGATTATTGGTCGCAGTGGAAACACTGCCAAAGCAATCCGAACATTGTTACGGGTGGTGGGAATGAAGAATGACGCACGCGTCAATCTAAAGATTAATGAACCAGAAGGTGGAAAGGGAATGAATCCAGAAATGTCAGAAGCGATGCAAGAAGATAATGGTGGAGCGGCTGAAGCCAAGTCACTAGATCAAGCAATCGACGACCTGAAAATCTAATTTTATTTTGGTAGATGAAAAAGGCTGGCGCTACGCGCCAGCCTTTTTCTGTGCTAAGCTTTTTGTAATGAACTTTCATGTCATCACCTTATTTCCAGACATATGCCAAGCGTACACCGACGCGAGTGTGTTAGGACGGGCACAAAAGACTGAAAAAGGAATAGGGGCAAAGGTCCGTGGGAAGAAAATTTCAATTTCATATTATAACCCCCGTGATTTTGCCAACAATAAACACAATAAAGTAGATGATAAGCCCTATGGGGGTGGTCCTGGCATGGTGATGAAAGCCGAACCGATTCTGCGCGCCTGGAGCAAGGCGGTCGGTAGAAAAAAAGACCAAAAGAAGGTGAAAACGCTGATTATGTCACCGCGGGGGACGGTTTTTACCCAAAAGTTAGCCAAAGAATACGCCAAGAAATATGACCATCTTGTATTGATTTCTGGTCGGTATGAAGGGATTGATGCTCGGGTTCAGACAGCGCTACAGGCAGAAGAGGTGAGCGTCGGCGATTACATCCTGACTGGCGGAGAGTTACCGGCGTTGACGGTTATCGACTCTACTGCTCGCCAAGTCTCTGGCGTGCTTGGTACCAAGGAATCCCTTGAGGATGACCGGGCAACTACTGGCGAAGCCTATACTCGCCCAGAAGTGATTGAATATAAAAAGCAGAAACTGAAGGTTCCAGAAGTATTTGTCCAAGGAAACCACAAGGAGATAGAGAAGCGACGGGCAACTAGATAGTGAAAATAGTATCCATCAATGTATTCAGGGAAAGTCAATAGGAAGACTTGCAATCCTGTGAATATCAAGTATACTCTTGTCCACATACGCATTGTTGCGATCTCGAGTGAGTTACGATTGGAGATGTTTCATACGCGGAGGTAATTATTCACGGGAGTGATGCATTTATTTATCCGATAGAAAATTTGAAACAATAAAAAAAGCGCCTGAGCGTGCATTTTTTGTTGTTTGGTATTTTCTGTTTTAATTTTAGGTTGTTATGTCACAAGAGATTTCAGTTGGACACATGCCACAGCGGACTTTTTCCAAAGCTGCTGCGCCACGGATTCCACTACCAGACCTGATTGAACCACAGCGCGAGTCGTACAAGTGGTTTGTCGAAACTGCCTTGAAGGAAATCTTCACGGAGTTTTCACCAATTTCAGATTATTCTGAGAAGAAATTTGAAATGGTATTTAAAAAATACGATATTGGAGCACCAAAGTATTCGCCAGAATTTGCGAAAGCCAATAAGCGAACCTACGAAGCTTCACTACGAGCTGAAGTAGTGCTGAAGAACAAGACGTTCGAAAGTGAAAAGAACCAGGAAATCTTCATGACAGATATTCCAATGATGACTGACAACGGGACCTTCATCATCAATGGTGTTGAACGAGTCATCGTTCCGCAGTTGGCACGAAGTTACGGTATCTTCTTTACTGCAGCTGAATCCAAAGGTAAGACGTTGTTTGGAGCGAAAATCATCCCTGCTCGTGGAGCGTGGGTAGAAATCGAATCTGAAGCAGATGGAGTGATTTATGTAAAAATTGACCGGAAAAAGAAGTTCCCAATTTCTTCGTTACTTCGAGTACTCGGAGTTGAGAAAGACGCTGATATGATCAAATTGGTCAAAGATATTGAGCGTGGAGAGGAATACATGAAGGCAACGATTGCAAAAGATCCAGCCAAAACCACAGATGAGTCATTTGTAGAAATCTACAAGCGACTGCGTGACGGTGACTTGGCAACTATCGATAACGCTCGAGACTTTGTGCGTTCTATCTTCTCACCAGAACGATACGACCTGTCTGAAATCGGTCGTCATCACTTCAACAACCGGTTTGGTCGTCCAGTGACAGCCAAAGCAACCGCTGAACGTACTGTGTCTATAGAAGACATGAGGCTTATTCTGGGACACATTATTGTGTCGAATCATGACAACCAAGCAAAACCAGATGATATCGACCACCTCGGATTCCGTCGTGTGCGATATTTTGGTGAAATGCTCCAACAACGAGTACGAGTTGGTATGACTCGAATGAAGCGAAACATTCAAGACCGAATGTCGACTATTGAAGCGGAAACATCACTCCCGATGCAAATTATCAACCCGCGACCACTCCAAGCTGCGATCAAAGAATTCTTTACAACCAACCAGTTGTCACAGTTCTCACAGCAGCAAAACATCCTGGCAGAAGTCGAGCACCTACGGACACTCTCGGCTCTCGGGCCTGGTGGTCTGACTCGTGAACGAGCGGGATTCGAAGTGCGTGACGTGCATACTTCACACTACGGACGATTGTGTCCAATCCATACTCCTGAAGGTCCAAACATTGGATTGATTTTGCGACTTTCTATGTACTCTCGAGTAAACCGGTTTGGTATTATCGAGACTCCATACATGAAGGTAGTAAAAGGAAAGCTGACTGATGAAGTGACCTACATGAATGCTCATGAAGAAGAGCACTTTACTATTGCGCACGCTGCCATCGAAGTGGACGACAAAGGAAAAATCAAAAATGACTTTGTGGAAGCTCGTATGAAAGGTGAGCCACGGTTAGTGCCACAAAATGATGTTGATTATATCGATATTGCGACTAACCAGCCGTTCTCAGTAGCGACTTCAATGATTCCATTTTTGAATCACGACGACGCCAACCGAACACTCATGGGTTCAAACATGCAGAAGCAGTCAACTCCTTGCCTGATTCAAGAAGCACCAATTGTTGCTACTGGAATCGAAGGAATGGCTGCCAAAGACGTTGGACGTGTACTCTACGCCCAAGAACCAGGAGAGGTGATTGAAGCGGACGCACGAAAAGTTATCGTAAAAATGAAAGACGGGAAGAATCACGAATATCCACTTTCACAACTACAACGAACAAACGACTTCTCTGCGTTCCAACATCGACCAGCAGTGTCAGTGGGACAAAAGGTAAAACGAGGAGATCTATTGGCTGATACGACCTCAACTGACAACGGACAGATTGCGGTAGGACAAAACGCTATGGTGGCATTTATGTCATGGAATGGTGCCAACTACGAAGATGCGATTGTAATTTCAGAGCGATTGGTAAAGAAGAGTAAGTTCTCTTCAATCCACCTCGATGAGCTCGAAGTGGCGGTGCGTGACACTAAGCTTGGACCAGAAGTGACGACTCCTGATATTCCAAACGTATCAGAAGTAAAACTCCGAAACCTCGACGAAACTGGAGTCATCAGAATTGGAGCTGAAGTACGAACCGGTGACATCCTGGTTGGAAAAGTAACTCCAAAGGGAGAGACACAGCTTACTCCAGAAGAACGACTCCTTCGTTCAATCTTCGGTGAAAAAGCCAAAGATGTGAAAGACACTTCTCTGCGACTACAAGCTGGAAAGAAAGGTCGGGTTATCGGTGTGAAAATCTTCTCGCGAGAAAATGGCGACCAACTTGATAGTGGCGTGATTAAGAAAATCTTGATTACCGTTGCCCAGGTGCGAAATATTTCTGTGGGAGATAAGTTGGCTGGACGTCACGGAAACAAGGGAGTTATTTCTCGAATTCTTCCGGAAGAAGATATGCCATACACAGAAGACGGAACTCCAGTAGACGTACTACTGACACCACTTGGTGTACCTTCACGTATGAACTTGGGACAGATTCTTGAGCTGCACTTAGGAATGGCTGCTAATACCTTAGGATATCAGGCGATTGTGCCCCCATTTGCGGGAGCAAATGAGGATGATGTGAAGAAAGAGCTGGTAGAAGCTGGATTCCCGACAGACGGAAAGATTCAGTTGCGAGACGGTTGGACTGGTGAAGAATTCGCCCAAAAGACCGCCGTTGGATACATGTACATCTTGAAGCTACACCACATGGTGGAAGACAAGATTCATATGCGTTCAATTGGACCATACTCTCTTATTACGCAGCAGCCACTAGGAGGAAAAGCGCAAGTAGGTGGTCAGCGATTTGGAGAAATGGAAGTGTGGGCACTCTTAGGATATGGAGCTGCCTATACACTTCGAGAAATGCTTACTATCAAGTCTGACGATATCATCGGACGAAGCGCCGCCTTTGATGCAATTGTGCGCGGAGAAAAGATTTCTCACCCTCACACACCAGCGGCCTTCAATGTACTGCTCAATCAATTGCGAGGTCTCGCCCTTGATGTGACTCTAGAACGTGAAGAACGACCACGACGTAATTATGAGCAAGCGTAATCTTTCTGCCTATGTCTAACGAATCAACATTCAAAAAAACAGAATTTAAGAAACCGCCAATGATCCCAACAAACTACACAGGTGTAAGTTTGAAATTGGCTTCGCCAGAAACTATTCTTGACTGGTCATGGGGAGAAGTGACCAAGCCAGAAACCATCAACTACCGAACCCAGCGACCAGAAAAACACGGTCTCTTTGATGAGCGAATTTTTGGTCCAGTAGAAGACTACGAGTGTTCATGTAAGAAATACCGAGGAATTCGATACAAAGGAATCGAATGTGAAAAATGTGGAGTAGAAATTACTCGTGCAATCGTGCGTCGTGATCGAATGGGACACATTGATTTGTGTGTGCCAGTCTCACACATCTGGTTCTTGCGCGGAGTACCAAGTCGAATCGCCATGATTCTTGGTTTGACTGCTTCATCAATCGAAAAGGTGATCTACTTTGCTGGATACATTGTTACTTCAGTGAGCGAGAGTGACCGAGCCCGAATCTTGTCTGAACTTGATACTGAATTCAAAACAAAACTCAAAGCACTACAGAACGAAGAAGCTCGAGAGGCACTCAAGACTCGTGCTGATGAGACCAAGAAAGAAATTGAAAGCATCAAACAAGGAACTGTGCTGGACGAAGCAACGTTCCACAAGTTCTCGATCAAGTACAGTACGTTGTTTGAAGCACGAATCGGAGCGGAAGCAATCTTTGATTTATTTAAAAACATCGACCTCGCGAAGCTCTGTGATGAACTTGAAGACCGATACACCAAAGCTGGAGCAATGGAACGAGCCAAGCTCGACAAGCGACTAGCGCTAATTCGCGGAATGCTTAATGCTGGAGTGCGACCGGAATGGTTATTCCTTACTCGTATCCCAGTCATCCCACCAGCGATTCGACCAATGGTTGCGCTGGAAGGCGGACGACATGCGAGTTCTGACCTCAATGACCTCTATCGTCGAGTTATCAACCGAAACAATCGTCTGAAAAAACTGATTGATATTCAAGCACCGGACGTGATTCTGCGAAACGAGAAGCGAATCATGCAGGAGGCAGTGGATGCGCTGATCGATAACTCTATCCGTCATGGTGGAGGTGCGTACTCAGTGATGAGTCAGGCACAACGGCGTCCATTGAAGTCTCTCTCTGATTACCTAAAGAGTAAGCAAGGATACTTCCGACAAAACCTCTTGGGAAAACGAGTAGACTACTCAGGACGTTCGGTGATTGTGATTGGGCCAGAACTGGCACTCGATCAATGTGGTTTGCCAAAACACATGGCGCTAGAACTCTTCCGACCATTCGTGATTGCCGAGCTACTCAAGCAAGAGCTAGCGTACAACATTCGTGGAGCTGGACGATTGGTAGAAGACGGAGTACCAGAGGTATGGGCCATTCTTGATGACATCATTAAGCATAAGTACGTACTCTTAAACCGAGCGCCGACATTGCACCGTCAGGGTATCCAGGGATTCCGACCGGTACTCATTGAAGGAAACGCGATTCAAGTACACCCGCTGGTTTGTCGTGCGTTCAACGCCGACTTCGACGGTGACCAGATGGCGGTACACGTACCATTGTCTGATGAGGCACAGATGGAGGCTCGAGAAATCATTTCAGCCAACAAAAACATCCTCAAGCCAGGTTCATCTGAGCCAGTGGTATCAGAAAAACTTCTCGATATTGCCCTCGGAGCCTATTGGATGACGAAGATTGTAGAAGGTGCAAAGGGAGAAGGAAAGTACTTCTCATCACCAAACGATGCTATCAACGCTTACGATTACGGGATTATTGACTTCCGCGCAAAGGTTCAGGTACTCGCGACTGATACACCAAAGTATGCGCAGTTTGAAGGAGCACTGTTTGAGACTTCGGTGGGACGTCTGTTGTTCAACTCAGTACTACCAAGTGATCACTCATTTATTAATGATGTGGTGGCACAAAAAACTTTGTTCCAGATTGTCATCGATATTATCGACGACCGCGGAGCAGACCAGGTACCAGCCATCGTCGACAAGCTGAAGAAGTTTGGTTTCAAGTACGCTACTGTTTCTGGGGTAACTTGGGGAATTGATGATGTGGTTGTACCAAAGCAAAAACCAGCGATTCTCGCTGCGGCTCAAGATCAAGTACGAGAAATCGTTTCGCACTATGACGAAGGACTCCTTTCACGGGAAGAGCGTCGTCGTTTGGTCATCAATGTATGGCACGGTGCAAAAACTGAAATTGAAAAAGTGCTGCCAGAGACGTTGAGTGATGATGGTTCTGCATTTGAAATGTGGAAGTCAGGAGCTCGAGGTTCACTCGGACAGATTGCTCAGATGGCCGGTATGAAAGGGTTGATTGTTAATACTCGAGGTGAAACACTCGAGTTCCCAGTACTTTCTTCCATGAAGGAAGGAATGACGCCAATTGAGTACTTCAACACTACTCACGGTTCTCGTAAAGGTCTCGCCGACACCGCGTTGCAGACAGCGAAAGCCGGGTACCTGACACGTCGACTCTTCGTGGTAGCCCAAGATGCGATTGTGACTGAAGAAAACTGTAAGACAAAAGCTGGTACAAATATTAGTCGAGTATCAGCTTCAGGAATCGAAATCGCCTTCTCGAAAGCGATTAAGGGACGAATCTTGGCAGAAGATGCAGTTGACGCAAAAGGCAACGTTATCTTCAAAAAAGGTCACTTGCTTTCTCGTCGCGATGCCATTGCGGTAGAAGGGACTACCTGTGAGTCAGTAGTAGTACGGTCTCCGATGACCTGTAAGACACTCCGTGGAGTTTGTCAGCAGTGTTATGGTATCGACCTTACTACCAACGCTCTAGTGGACATTGGTGAAGCGGTAGGAACAGTGGCTGCCCAAGCGATTGGTGAACCAGGAACTCAGCTAACGATGAACACTAAGCACGCCGGAGGAGCTGCCTCAGCTGGAGGTGACGTGACCTCAGGTCTGCCTCGAGTAGAAGAAGTCTTTGAAAAACGACAACCAAAAATTCCAGCTATTACGTGTAAATACACTGGAGTGGTGACTGACATCCGTACCGACGGACGCGATCGAGTGATTGTTGTCGCACCTGATATGACGGCTGAAGGAGCACCGAAGAAGAAGGATAATAACGAATACGCAGTAGACTACCGACGAGTAGCGACGGTTTCAAAAGGCGATTCTGTAATTGCTGGACAGCTCATTACTGACGGTTCAGCCTTACTGCCAGAGCTCTTCAAATTTGGTGGTCAGGAAGTGACTCAGGATTACATCATTTCTGAAGTAAACAAAATCTACGAACTACAAGGTGTGACAATTGCACGAAAGCACATCGAGCTCATCGTGAAGCAAATGATGTCACGAATGAAAATCACTCACCGAGGAGAAAGTAAGTTTACGATTGGAGAAATTGTAGAAGAGTGGATTGTAGTAGAGGAAAACACTCGCCTCAAAGCGGAAGGAAAAGAAGTTGCTAAGGGAGATCGGCTCATCACCGGTATCACTGAGACTTCACTTTCTCGAAAGAGTTTCCTTTCAGCGGCTTCTTTCCAGAACACAACTCGAGTATTGATTAACGCAGCAGTGAAGGGGAGTGCCGATAATCTTGCCGGATTGATGGAAAACGTAATTATCGGAAAACTTATCCCAGCCGGTTCAGGCTTTAAGGGAAGTAATAAGTACAAGATGATTGAGGAGTTGCAAGCTGAGCAATAAAAAACAAAGTAAAAAAGCGATGTCCGAGAAGGACATCGCTTTTTTGTTTGTCTGGATACCAGTATAGTGTGTCCACAATATGCTACCTAAAACTCAATGGTAGCGATAATGAAATAAGTATCCTATGTGGTCTTGGGTGCATGATTTCGCTCCATCCAATAAAAGCGGTATACTAGTCACACTATGAGCGATACGGTCCGACAGATTAAAGAAAAACTAAATATTCTCGATGTAATTTCTCCATACGTGGAGCTCCATAAGGCGGGTAAAAACTATAAAGGAAAGTCCCCCTTTGCCGCAGAAAAAACTCCATCGTTCTACGTGTCTCCCGATCGAGGGATGTATTATTGCTTTTCTACCTCACAGGGGGGAGATGTGTTTAATTTTATTCAGGCCATGGAAGGGGTTGATTTTAAGGAATCATTGAAGATGTTGGCAGTGAAGGCAGGGGTTGAACTGGTGCCGGAAGACCCCAAAAAGAAAAGCGAACGAGAGCGTTTGTTTGCTGCAGTAGAGGCAGCAACGGTCTTCTTCGGAGAACAGCTGGAGAAAGAATCAGAAGCTCGTGAATATTTACTCCAACGCGGTGTGCAGCCTCAGACGTTGGCCAAGTGGCGGCTTGGGTTTGCTCCTGGTCCTCCGAGCCATGGCTGGCGAGAAGCAAAAGACCACTTAGAGTCTTTAGGATATACCGGAGACGAGTTACTCAAAAGCGGTATTATCAAAACCACTGATTCTGGAAAAGAACCGTTTGATGTGTTTCGAGACCGAATTATGTTCCCTATGGCTGAACCGGGTGGGAAGATGGTAGCGTTTTCGGGACGAATTTTGCATCCGCATGAGAAGGCGCCGAAGTACGTAAATTCTCCAGAGACTGATTTGTACAAGAAATCTGACCTGCTCTACGGGTACGACAAAGCTAAGACAGGAATCCGGAATCTCAACTTTTCGTTAATTGTAGAAGGGCAGTTTGATGTGGTGATGTGTCACCAGGCAGGCTACAGCAACACAGTGGCTGTTTCTGGTACAGCACTCACCTTGCACCACGTGCAGCTCTTAGAACGGATGTCTGACAAGGTGGTACTGGCTTTGGATGCTGACCGGGCGGGTATTAATGCGATGAAGAAAGGGGCTCAGTTGATGCTGAGTCGCGGACTGGATGTGAAAGTAGCTCAGATGCCATTAGGGAAAGATCCAGCTGATTTAATTCAAGCCAATCCAGTTGATTTTAAAAATATTATTGGGAAGTCTGTACATGTTATTGAGTTCTTCTTGCATGTGATTAAGCGGGAGGTGACTGATGAACGAGCTTTTAAACTCAAAGTACGTGAAGAAGTACTGCCGTTTATTTTGTTATTGCCCAGTCGCATTGATCAAGAACATTTTGTCGGGAAAGTAGCAGAATATATTCATTCTACAACTGAAGCAATTCGGTATGAACTTGACCGCTTGCGAGAAGAGAAAGTGGCTGCACCAAGTGGATTTAGCGAGACGGTAAAAGAGACCGTGCCTGAAGTCTCGAATAATAGTAATAGCTTGATAAATGCTCGGACGTTTTTGCTGGCTGCGGTAGAGGTAATTCCAGAAGATATGAAGAAGCGTGTGCTGCAACAGTTAGAAACGATTGATACTTCTGAATTTGAGACAATTTCCGATTCAGATTTTGCTGGAGTAGTCTTTTCCCTGGAGCAACAATTTGCACACTTGCCACAATTAGCTATTAAAGAAGAGCTGGTGGCGAAACTCAATCAATTGAAGGTCGGAATGATTCGCAAGAGTATGAATGAGGCGAGAAGAGCCTTGCACGAAATTGAACAGCAGGGAGATGATACACAGTTGGTAGAAGTGATGCAGAAGTTGGGTGGGTTTGAAAAACAACTCAAAGAACCCCAGCTAGAAATAGATATTTTTGCATAGCACACTAGACATTTCAGTGTTTTTCTGTATAGTGGGGGACATTATGGCTACCCAAAAAGCCTCAAAAAAAGTAGAAAAAAAAGCGGTCAAAAAACCCGTGAAAAAAATCAAAAATACGGCCTCAAAAAAAGCTGCACCAAAAAAAGCTATGGCCACAAAAAAAGTAGTAGTGAAGAGAGACGCTGGAAAAACCCCAGCAGTAGCAGTCGATACGAAGCCAAAGAAGAAGACTGATAAAGAACTAAAACGAACAGCCAATCGTGAAGCTGTTTCTGCGGCAGCCAAGGCAGCAAAGAAGGCTAAGTTACCATTGGTTCCCAAGAAAGAAGTGAAGGCAGTCAAGCTCACGAAAAGTGAAAAGATTCTGCAAGCAAAGTCAAAAGTATTAATGAAGCTGGGGAAGGAGCGAGGCTATGTCACGTATGATGAGCTATTACGTTCGTTTCCAGAAATCGAGAAAAATGTTGAATTTCTCGATACTTTATATGAGAACTTCTCGATTGCGGGAATTGATGTGCTGCAAAGTGGTGGCATGCTCGGTGACGATCCAAGTGTCGAAGTAATTGCGCAAAAAAATGCGTTTAAACGTGGAGACAGTGGATACGACTCTATTCAGATGTACTTGCGTGAGATTGGGCAATATCCATTGCTTAATGCCCACGAGGAACGGGTGCTCGCTAAGCGAATTGTTGATGGTGATGACGAGGCGCGAAATCTTCTAGCTCGGGCAAACCTGCGCTTGGTTGTTTCTATAGCCAAGAAGTACGTTGGGCGTTCACCGGATCTGACTCTATTGGATTTAATTCAAGAAGGGAATCTTGGGCTCTTTAAAGCGGTAGATAAATTTGACTTCACCAAAGGATTTAAGTTTTCTACGTATGCCACTTGGTGGATTCGTCAGGCTATTACTCGGGCATTGGCTGACCAGTCGCGCACGATTCGTATTCCAGTACATATGGTGGAGACGATGGCAAAATACAAACAAGTATCACGTCGCCTCGCGCAAGACCTTGGTCGTGATCCGATGCCAGAGGAGATTGCGACAGAAATGAACGTTGAAGTGGAAAAGATTTACCAAATTGAAAAGATCTCCCAAGATACGATTTCACTAGAATTACCGGTGGGAGATGATGATGACCGTTCCCGTCTATCTGACTTTATTTCAGATGACAAAATCACCTCACCAGACCAAGAGGTCGCACACAGTATTTTGACTGATCAGATTACTGAGATTCTCGATACGCTTTCTGAAAAGGAGCGAAAGATTCTTGAGATGCGACACGGACTACTTGATGGTACGTACCACACACTCGAAGAAGTAGGAAAAGAGTTTGGTGTAACTCGAGAACGTATTCGTCAGATTGAAGCCAAAGCGTTAGAAAAGATACGACAACACGAAAAAGCTCGTCGACTCAAGTCATACTAAATAAAAAACCGGCCAGTGACAATCACTGGCCGGTTTTTTATTTAGCGAAGCTCGTCGCGCAGCGTAATGAAGAGTTTTTGTGAGATGAGTTCTTTCTTCACAATGTCTTCTAGCACTGATTCTTCAATCGCATGCACTCCGTGTTTTGCCAGCGAGAGAGTGAGGTGACTCGAGAGCTTGGGGTTGTTCTCCGCTAATTCACTGAGTTTCTTAAATGAATTTTCTTTAAATGAGGTGTACAAATCAATCACATGTGAGACTGCTTCATCAGTAAAGATGCTGCCCGAAGCGTGTTTGAGTTCAGTAAATTCCTTGAGTACTTTTCGTGAGATGATGGTCTGAGCTCGGTAGTACATGTATTTCTCCGTTATTATTTGCTCTTGAGTTTTCTTGCGAATGACTTTTCGAATTTTGCTGGCTAAGTATTCAAACACATCTTTGGAATCTACTGGTACGGCCAAGTCTGGCGCCAGGTTCCCTGAGTCGATTTCCTCTAGTTGGTGCTGAAGCTTGTTGGAGATATTTCGATAGACGGGTTCTGTCACCTCATTGTGATGGTAGAGATTTTTCAGGTGTCGTTTCTCTACGCCAATGGCAAACATCCGTAAGACGCGGAACGCGAGGTCTTCGCGGTTGGTCGTAGAGAGGTGAGCGACTTCCTTACAGGCTTGCACAAAAGCTACTGAGTGCTCTCCTAGGAGTTTGCTGGCTACTTCAGGGTTGATGTATCCCCGGTCTTGGTATTTCTCCAGGCGTCGAGTGACGTGGTGGTGAATGAGTGCTTGGGCTTCCTGGTATTCGATTTCTTCCACTTCGGTTAAGGCGTCAAGTTTAAATCGCTGAATAAATGCTTTGATTGTCGTCGCTTTCAAGAATAGCGTAGCGCCAATACAACCGATGGTCAGAGCTAAGAGAAAGTCTTTCGGGCTTGTTTGTAGCGGCCAGTTATTCACCATAAAATCATCCGGAATAATTAGGACCATTGTGACAGCGAGTGCACCACGTAGTGATCCCCAGGCCAGTAAGTGCTGCCAAGCCAAGGGAATGTTCTTAGTCGTTTTTCGTGACAGGTTATACAAGCCAACAACTGGGTAGATTGATGCCGCTCGAGAGATCGCAACGATAATAATCGCAACGACAATTGATAGCAGTACTACTGGTTCAGATACAGGGAGCTGTGTCATCAAAATACCAATCAAAATAAACACCAGTGAATTGGCCATAAATGCAAACTGCTCCCACAATTCAGATACGAATTTCTCCGCCCGCGGATGAATTTTTGCCCGGCCGTAGTTACCCATCAGGAGTGACGCGACGGTCGTACTAATAATAGGAGAGATAGCAATAGTAGTACCAAAAATGATTGGTTGCGTAGAAATAAGTTCGGCTAAGATAAACGTGATGTGCGCCAGTACAACGGTGAGCGTAATACTGGCCACCTCACTTTCACGGGCTGTGCCAACCAAAACCGCAAACAGTCCTCCGATTAATAAACCAAACAACACACCGCCAATCAGCATGGAAGCAAAGGTCAGGACTCCCTCTACTGAGGTCATCAGTGACACCGCGTTACTGTTGATGGCTTCCAGGGTAATCAAGAACACCGCTACTGCAGTCGCATCATTAAAAAGACTCTCACCTTCAAAAATGAGTGAGAGTCTACGGGGTGCACCAAATTCTTTAAATAACGCGAGCACCGCTACCGGATCCGTGGCAGAAATCAGCGCACCGAATAAAAATGTGATAGAGAGAGGGATATCAATTCCCAGCAGTAACAGGGCAAAATGCAGGGCTCCAGCAATGAGTATGGTCGAGAGTAAAAAGCTTCCGATGGCCAGCATCAACACAATTGATTTGTCTGCCACGAGCTTCCGAATGTTCATGTGATACGCTGATTCAAAAATCAGTGTCGGGAGAAATAAGTAGAAGAGCAGTTCTGGGGTAAGGGTGAATTCACCAAAAAACCCAAAAGCTGGCACATGGGTTAAAAATCCCAAACCAATACCGATTATCACCAGTAACACAGTGTGGGGAACATGCATTCTTTTTGCCCAGAATAAGGCCAAGCTCGATATGCCGAGCATGATGAATATCGCTAAGGTGGTTTCTATGGTAATCATAATTATGCCTCCTACCGCAGGTAAATAGCGAGTAGTTGAATGGGCCACTATACGCTGAGAGTATGCTACTGGCAATAGGGTTTGTGCTCAATATCTGGGAGTTTGCTATACTGCTATAAATGAAACAAACACAAGACAGAGACGCCTTCAATGCTGCCTACGCATCACTTAATACCGAGCAAAAAAAAGCGGTCGACACCATCGACGGACCAGTGATGGTGGTGGCCGGGCCGGGGACAGGGAAGACACAAATTCTAACCTTACGCATTGCGAATATCCTCATTGAGACGGATACATCTCCAGAAAGTATTCTTGCCCTGACGTTTACCGAATCGGGTGCGAAGGCGATGCGTGAACGCTTGCGGCGGTATATTGGCGCCACCGCGTACCAAGTGCCTATCTATACATTCCATGGTTTTGCCGAGCAGCTCATCTCACGGTATCCCGATGCCTATCACCGGGTGATTGGTGGTCGACCGGCCAATGATTTAGAGAAGATTACCCTCCTAGAGCAGATTTTAAATAACCCAGAAATTCAATTGTTACGCCCAATGGGGAATCCACAATACTATGTGCCGCATATATTGCGTATTATCGGACAACTCAAACAGGAGTACGTGACTCCAGATGCGTTTTCCCAAATCATCAGTCAGCAAGAAGTGGAGCTGCAAGGAATAGAGCAGATTCATGAGAAAGGTGCACATACAGGGAAAGTACGGGGCGAGTACGCCAAAAAAGAGAAATCTATTGCCAAAAATCGGGAACTGCTGCTTGTCTATCGCCAGTACGAGGCATTGTTGTCTGAGCAAAATCTCTATGACTTTGATGACATGATTGTCGAAACAGTGAAAGCACTGACGGCTGATACTGACATGTTGCGTGACCTGCAAGAACAGTACCAATATATCTTGGCTGATGAACATCAAGATGTGAACGGTTCACAAAACAAAATTCTTGAACTCCTGGCCGCCTTTCATGACTCACCCAATATCTTCGCGGTGGGTGATGAAAAGCAGGCAATTTACCGGTTTCAGGGAGCGTCTCTAGAGAATTTCTTGTATTTCACCGAGCAGTTTCCTGGTACGACAGTGATTTCGCTCACCAACAATTACCGCTCCGGACAACCTATCTTAGATGCAGCACATGACCTAGTAGCCGTAGAGGACGATGGACCACTAAAAGATTTGCGGGTGCCGCTGGAGGCTAAAGCGGTGACAGACGCACAGATTACCAAAAGAAGCTTCGTGCACCAGGCGGTGGAGGACACGTGGCTCATCAAGGAAATCCAGACGCAGTTAGACGCTGGAGTGGAGCAGAAGGAGATAGCGGTGATAGTACGCACCAACAAAGAAGTGGAAACTGTCAGTGCCTTCTTGCGGAAGGCGGGATTTGCGGTGACGGCCTCGGCTGATGGAGATATTTTGCAACACCCGATAACTCAAGCGGTGCAAGGGCTTATCAGTGCGGTCATAACTGAGAACAATGAGCAGGCGTTGTTTGCGGTGTTGCACGGGGCGTATTGGGGTATTTCGGTGAGTGATTTAGTGAAGGTGCTGTCTGCTCGTTCTTACGATGTCTCGTTGTGGAGTATTCTGTCTGATGAAGCGCTACTTGCGTCATTGCAGGTAGAAAATATCTCCGCTATGCAAAAAGTCGTAGCGGTAATTCAGTCAGCCCGAGAAAAAGAAGTGCATGAAGCACCACACCGGGTGTTGGAGTATGTGCTCCAGCAAAGCGGATTTCTGACCCACTTAATGAAGCACGACCCCTTTGAAGGGACTCGTGTACTCCGGAGATTGTATGATGAAATTGAGGAGCTCGTGATTCGTGATGGGGTCGGGACGCTGCGCGAAGTCAGTCAAACGTTCGCGACTCTACAGGCCTATCGATTGAAACTCAACGCCCCGTTTATTGAAACCAACGACCAAGCGATTCAAGTAATGACCGCGCATAAGTCTAAAGGGCTCGAATTTTCTGTTGTGTTTGTGCTGCATGTCACAGACAACGCCTGGTCGGGTGCGGGGAAGAAGACCTATTTCGATATTCCGTTACAAACACATACTGACGTTGAGAAAAGTGCGTTCATTGAAGACGAACGGCGATTGCTCTACGTGGCAATGACGCGCGCCAAACACGCACTCTTTTTGTCGTTTTCTCAGACGAATGCCGACGGGAAAGAATTACTCGAAGCTCGACTGCTGGGAGATATAGCAGAGCAGTTGATTGCCACTGCCAGTACCGAGCAAGAAAGTGCAGACTTTGACCCGTTGGCTACTCTGCGTACAGAATCCAAAGCAATTTCCGTAGACACTGGATTACTTACTCACTTACTCGCGGAGCGCGGATTTTCCGCTACGTCTTTGAATAACTATTTACGGAGCCCGTGGGATTATTTCTATCGCAACGTCTTACGGATTCCGGAAACGCAAGCTGTACACATGCAATTTGGTACGGCAGTGCACAACACGTTGGAATATACGACTGCCTTTCATACCACCCACAAAGCGTTTCCCACAACGGCAGCCATAAAACAAAAATTTGAGCAAGAGCTGAGACGACTACCAATAGGAGTAGAAGAGTACACTCGACTCCACGAAAAAGGATTTTCCGCGCTCCTTTTGTACGTTGATCATCTACAAAATGAATTGCCTGAGGAAACCAAAGAAGAGTTGAAGCTCCGCGTGCATCTCCCAACCGGTATTCCCGAGTTGCCGGAAGTAATTTTGACCGGGAAACTGGATCGGATAGATATTCGCAGCGGACAAGCCTTCCGTGTGGTTGATTACAAGACCGGGAAACCAAAATCGCGGAATGTCATCGAAGGAAACACCAAAAGTTCAGACGGGGGATATAAACGCCAACTCGTGTTTTATGCACTGTTACTATCGTTGCATGATGATGATCGGTATCAATGTCGGACAGGGGTGCTGTCTTTTGTTGAATCAGACGCAAAAGGAGTGATAAAAGAGGAATCGTTTACCATCACTGATGAAGAAATTGAAAATCTCAAACAAGACATTATCGCTTCTGCTCAGTCAATCATCCACGGAGACTTCTTAGCTCAAACCTGTGATGATGCGACCAGTGAATATTGTCATTTTGTGCAGCAACTCAAACGAGAGTAGTGTAAAAAAAGAAGCACCCAACGGGTGCTTCTTTTTGAGACATGCTGTGCTTTATTCAATCACCGGAAGTCCTTGCTGGTTGGTTTGAGTTTCTTGTGCCTCAACGGCTGAGGTGTCAAAGTTTCCTTCTAACTGGTCAATCAGATTCTCAACAATTCCTTTTACAACATCATAAGGCTGTGCACCATTGACGACCGCCTGCTGGTTCCCGATGCGTAGGATTGTGTACGGTGTGCCGCGAGCGCCTGCATCAAAACCGTCACGTATGCTGTCCTCGACCGCTTGCTTCATACGACCTTCACTCATACAGGCAGCGTATTGGGCACTATCAACCCCACTTTTTTCTGCGTATTGTGGAAGCTTCGTGACATTGGTGGCTTGGTCGATGCTTCTCCCGTCAAATATTTGATCTGAGAAGCTCCAGAAGGCTTCGTTGCCACCAATATCACCTACGCAAAGGGCAGCTTCTGATACTTTCGGGGCATTTGGGTGTAGTTCAACTAACGGAAATTGTCGGTATACCCACGCAATCTTTCCCGTCACACCGTATTCGTCCATAATTTGGTGCATGGTGCGATGATATTGCTTACAAAATGGGCAGTCGTAGTCAGAGTATTCAATCATGACTATTGGTGCATTGGGATTTCCAAGGATATAGTCAGATTCGTCAACGACACGGGCTTCGCCGTCAGTGAGTTCATCTTCAGCAGTCTCTTGGCTTTGACTTACTGCTGGAGTGGTACCTCCACCTTGATTCGTAAAAAAGATTGCCAGAGCAATCATGGCGAAGCCGACGATGATTGCAATTGGGAGAACGAGTGAACTATTTTGTTGAGTTGGTTCCATATGCCAAGCACTTATTCTTAATATACCAAAGTATAGCATGTGCTTGTCGTGGTATACTCTGCGTTAATGCAATTAGTGGATGCAATTATCCTTGGTTTAGTTCAAGGAATCACCGAGTTTCTCCCGGTTTCCTCAACTGGGCACTTAGTGTTGGTGCGAGATTGGTTGTCGATGACTGATGTCAACGCTCTGGCGTTTGATGCAATTTTGCATTTTGCTACGGTAGCAGCTGTCATTTTGTATTTCCGAAAAGATTTATGGGTGCTGTTGCAAGCTGCACTGCGGAAACTCAGTCGATTGCCAGTAAATGAGCGAGATTTGACGCTGCTCTACGCATTGATGATAGCAACCGTCCCGGCAGTGATTTTTGGGCTATTGCTCGAATCGTTGATTACCGAATATCTGCGCACCTCTCTGATAGTGGCGGGAGTGCTCTTTGCTGCCTCTATGCTCTTTATGTATTCGGAGTGGAAATACTATTTGCGACCAGTACATGGGTCTATCACTATCAAAAGAGCCATCGGAATTGGTGTATTTCAAGTGTTCGCCTTGTTGCCAGGAATGTCCCGCTCCGGAGTGACGATTGCGGGCGGTATGTTGCTCGGGTTGAATCGATATGAAGCGTCTCGATTTTCCTTCTTACTCGCGATTCCCATTACTTTCGGAGTGGGGGCAAAGATGTTGTTGGATTTATTAAAAGAAGGGGGAGTGATTGATTGGTATCTCATTGCGATTGGAGCGACGGTAGCGTTCTTCACAGCTTTATTGGTCATTCACTTCTTCCTCGCGTTTATCCGGAAATATACTTTATGGCCGTTTGTGTGGTACGGCATTATATTGGCCGGAATGGTTGGCTACGTTTCGTTGTTTACCATTTAAAAAACTCCCAGCTGGGGAGTTTTTTAAAAGAGGAGTGAGTGCGTCATGGCGACATCATCCGGTTCTTCCCAGTGAGCAATATCCAACGGGATTTCTTTTTTACGATGACCGTCTTTGAATTTCACATGTCCGTGTTGACGGGCGTAGTCAAAAATATCTTTAGTCACTTTTACGTCTTGCTCACAGTACTTCATGATTTCTTTAATTTTTCCTTCTCGCCACCAGCGTACCGCCTGCAGTCCATCGGCCGATTTTTTTGCTCCGAGTGTTGCTTGGGCGATACTGTCGAGGCGTAATCGTCGACCGAGTGAGGCTCTGATGTCTTCGAGAATATCAATACTTTTTATCTGCGAAAGATCACCGGGGTAATATTTATTTAACAATGGAATATCAAAGTGGTTACTGTTGTAACCAACCAGAGCATCAGCCTTTTCAATGATAGGCCACAGGTCGTCAAGATTATCTATCGTGACGGTGGTGTAGGTTTCGGTGCCAAAGTCATAGACTGTACCCACTGAGATATCTAGAGCAGTGGGATCATTGGAGCCAACGTCTTGAAAGATATTTTGCGTTTCCAGGTCAAATACTACGTAGCGCATGTGGGTGAGAGTATAGCATATTCACCTATACCGGCAGTAGGTACCTTTGAGTACTGCCTCTATGCCACGCTCATGAAGTTCATGAGTTCGGAGAGTTGTCCTGACTGTTCTTCGCCCGAATGAAGATTCTTCGCGGTGAGATTTCCCGAGTCGATTTCATCTTCACCAAGCACAATGACAAACTTTGCTCCTCGCTCGCCAGCGTTCCCGATACGCTTGCCGACTTTTTGTGTACCAATATCGGTAGAGACCGCCAGACCAACTTGTCGGATGCGGTGCGCAATAGCTTGCCCGGCTAAGTTTTGCTTGGCAGACCACGGAATAATCACCACGTCTGCCGCAGTATTCTTAATCGTGGATGGAAGTAAATTGTGAGTTTCCAGAAAATCTCGCATGGTCACGTCGCCCATACCAAAGCCAATACCAGAGACAGCTTCTCCACCAAACATACTAGTGAGATTATCGTAGCGTCCGCCGCCCAACATCGAGCGGGTATTTTCACCTGAGACATCAAAGATTTCAAAGATGGTGCCAGTGTAGTAATCAAATCCCCGGGCCAGGCTTTTGTCGAACACGACATTGGTAATACCTAGCTCAGCGAGGCCCACAACAACATCTGTTTGCTCATCGCTCTGCTCCAGCATGATGATAATTTCTTCGGCGATGGTGTCGTCTTGAACAATCTTCTGCAGCTCCTGCATGTACTCACTTTTATCAATTTTATTTTTCCTGTCGTTGAGTCGAGTGATGGCTGGAATGTCTTCTGTCTCGACACCGAGTGAAAGGTACAACCGCTCCATCAATTTCCGGTCATTGATACGTATCTCAAACATCTCCGGTGTGGCTCCCATATCAATCAAGGTTTGTTGAGCCAGAGCAATCATCTCTACATCAGCAGAAAAGTCGGTCGCACCAAAGAGGTCGCAGTTGAGTTGCCAGTGTTCCCGCAGTCGACCTTTTTGTGGTCGCTCGTATCGAAATAAATTGGGAATAGAGTACCAACGCAATGGGTAGGACAGCGTGCGGGCTTGCTTTGCCACCATGCGCGCGATGGTCGGAGTCATTTCCGGACGCAGGGTGACTTCTCGCTCTCCTCGGTCAACAAAGGTATAGGTTTGTTCGTTTACCATTTCCTCATTGGCCGCGCCTTTGGTCCGATATAAGTCAGATGGTTCTAAAATCGACGCGTCGTAACGCTCAAAACCAAAACTCTCAGCCGTGCGACTCCACATATCAAAAATGTAGCGTTGTACGGCCATGTCCGCTGGATAAAAATCCCGGACACCTTTATAGGAATCGGTTGAGAGATGAGTGTGTTTCATAAAATAGATTGTAGAAGAGTCGGGAGACGAAATCAAGCTAATGCTGTGGTGCGCTGGGGTTGTAGTGAAGTGTCTGCAGTCGAGCATCTGTCGCTTTTTGAATAAGTGCCTGTAGTCCACGTGGGTCAGGTAACCCGGTTGAACGGAAATTACTCTCAAAGTGGCTGGCTGTTTGGGCATTGAGAGTCCCGAAGTTGAAAAACGTTGGCAGCAGTCCCTTGATAGAGAATTCAATATCTTGCAGTCGTTCGAGCCGAAAAATACTCACGTTGCGACTAAAGAATCGAATTTGGTCAATCAGAATGATTCGTCGGTCAGTGATAATCCACAAATCAAGATAATAATGCGTCCAGATAGTAAAGCCAGTCATGAGCGTCAAGATCAGCCAGCCTGCCATCACAAACATGATCACGGCCGTATAATTGACCAGGCTAATGTTGAAGTTTGTCAGTGCGTCCGGAAACACGAGCAATCCAGCCAACAGAAAAAAAGGAATCAGAAGCATGACAAAGGTGGCAAATAATTCGGCCATAATCACAAACCAGTGCTTGCGTACCATAATCAATACTTCTTCATCAGGCTCGAGCTGGATTTTTTCAAATAACATACAATTAAATAATAAGCAGGATTAGCGCCATAGTAAGCAGTAGCGGAAAGGTACTGAGAAAAAATGTAATCAGGGTGATGTGACTGACTCGTTGGTCAGTGCTGTAGGTGTTCCAATGGTAGTACAACACGGCGGAGAAAATCACGTAGATGCCGGCAATCACATATAAACCTAAGAGCATCGTAGAGTGCAAAGAAAGAGTCGGTCCAGAGAATGTTGCCAGGTCCTGCATACTTAATAGTGTAGCACTGAAACTCGGTCAACTTCGTACTGGTCTTGGTGAGTTTCTGAGGTGAATCCGCTGCGTTCAGCAGCGATAGCTATTTTGACGACTTGTTCTGGTTCGTGCTCAATCCATAAGTGACCACCGGGCTTGAGGTGTGCCGGCGCTTCTGTAATCAGCTGTTTGATGATTTCCATCCCTTCAGAGCCGCCATAGAGCGCAAGGTGCGGTTCATTGGTGACGACTGACTCATCAGTTCGATTGAGTGATTTGTCGATATACGGAGGATTACACAAAATTACATCAAAGGTGTCGGGTATATCTTGAAATAAGCTTGTTTGAAAAATAGAGTATCTTGTGTCGGGAATATTATTTTCTTGTAGATTTTTTTCTATCGTTGGAATATGCGCGGCGTCAATTTCTGAGAATGATACGTGAGCCTCTGGGAGTGCTTTGGCGATAGCTATGCCAATACAACCTGACCCTGCGCACAGGTCCAGGACCCGAATCGCTTTGTCACCGAAACTCAAGGAAAGGGTGGTGCCATGTTGAATGGTTTCAATCGCTCGCTCGACCCAGAATTCTGTTTCGGCGCGAGGAATCAGTGGATGTGAATCCAGCCAGATGGTGCAACCAAGAAATGGAGTAAACCCAATCAGATAGGCGAGTGGTTCACCCAGGGCGAGACGTTTGCAGTCAGCGAAAAATGCTTCACTTTTTTCACCCTGATATTTTTCTTGCAGTAACCACTGAATTTCTTTCTCTTCCATTGATGTAACTATGCAGAAACTAAGCGCAAACGTCAATCAGTGCCGATGGGTACACCGGTGATTTTTCACCTGAAAACGTGCTAATTTTTCAGTCTGCCGAACTTTTTGGTATACTGCTGCGATGTCTAATGTACCAATGCTCGAGATTACGAATCTCATCAAAGAATACGGAGTCGGAAAAGAGAAAAAGCGCGCCGTCGATGACATTTCACTGACGGTACCCAGAGGGAGTTTTTTTGGCTTGCTCGGTCCCAATGGGGCCGGGAAGAGCACGACCATTCACTGTATTACCGGGATTGCTCAGCCGACCTCCGGTCAAGTGCTGATTGATGGGACTGACGTAGTCAAGGATTATCGCACTGCGCGCACGAAGGTAGGTCTGTCGCCACAAGAATTCAACGTGGATATCTTTGCGACTCCAGAACAGCTCATGGACTATATGGGAGGATATTACGGTATCCATAAAGCACAGCGGCAAGAACGTATCGAGGCGATGATAGAACGGTTTGATTTGCAAGAACACCGGTCAGTAAAATTTCAGAAATTGTCGGGAGGACTCAAACGTCGAGCGCTGCTCGGTCGAGCGCTGATTCACACCCCAGATCTACTTATCTTAGATGAACCAACTGCAGGGGTGGATGTCGAACAGCGACACGATTTGTGGAATTATCTCAAAGAAATGAATCAGCGCGGTAAGACCATTATTCTTACATCACACTATCTCGAAGAGATTGAATACTTATGTAATCATATTGCCATCATTAATCACGGCAAAATTGTCGCCAACAAATCCAAAGCCGAATTTATGCAAGGTGGTCAGTCGGTGGAAGAGGCGTATCTAAAAATTACCAGAGAGGATAATCAGTCAACGAAATAATATGAACATTAATTGGATTGGACTCTACACTATGTTCAGACGGGAAGTGCAGCGCACCAAACGCGTAGCGATTCAAACCTTAGTCGCGCCGGTCATTTCAGCGGCGCTGTATATCTTTATTTTCGGTACAGTTATCGGTACCAAGATTGATGATTTTGCCGGCGTGCCGTACATCTCTTTTGTTTTTCCCGGTATCTTGATGTTGTCTATTATCAACGCATCATTTGCGAGCGCTTCTTCCGCGCTCTATTTCATGCGCTTTACCAGAGGAATTGAAGAGGTGCTCATCGCCCCTTTCTCGTACTTTGAGATGCTGCTGGGGTTTGTCGGGAGTGCTATTCTGCGGGCTTTGATGGTGTCAGTGCTGATTCTCTTAGTCGGAGTGGCCTTTGGAGCGGTACAGCTCGTAAATCCATTGGCCTTCTTGGGCTATGTCTCAGCCATCGCGGCCATCTTTGCTATGCTCGGAATTATCACTGCACTCTGGGCCGATGGATTTGAGCAACTGCAATCACTCAATACGTTTGTGATCACGCCACTGACATATCTAGGAGGTATTTTTTATTCTGTAACCATGCTGCCGAGTATGGCTGCGAGTATTACTCAGTTTAATCCATTTTTCTATTTCGCAGACGGAATCCGCAGTTCCATGATTGGCTATAGTGAAGCGAATACCGGAGTGGGAATACTGGTCGTGCTCGGACTATTGACTTTCTTTGCAGTCTTGGTGACCCGGCTATTCCAAAAAGGGTGGAAGATTCGCTCGTAAGCACTCAAAAGTTGCCCACAGAAGCACGACACTAAAAGTGTCGTGCTTTGTTACACTAAGGGAACTATGAAACAGAACACCAAATTATATGAAACCGTCGCAGCGCTCTTAGCCTCCGGTAAAGGAATCCTGGCCGCCGACGAAAGTAACTCAACAGCTGGCAAGCGGTTGGCGATGGTACATCTTCCAAACGAAGCGGAAAACCGTCAAGATTTTCGAGAAATATTATTTACCGCACCGGGAATTGAGGAATATGTATCTGGGGTAATCATGTACGATTCGTCTATTCGAAACACGACCGACGATGGTGTACCCTTTGCTGATGTTCTGACAGCAAAGGGAATCGTGCCGGGGATTAAAGTTGATGGTGGGACCAAAGAGTTCGAAGGATTTAAAGGAGAGGTGTTTACCCAGGGGCTCGATGATCTCGAAGCTCGGTTTGCTGAGTATTACGATATGGGGGCACGATTCGCGAAGTGGCGAATGGTGGTAAACATCGACGAAGACGAAACACCAACTGACGAAGCGTTGAAGATGAACTGCATGATGATGGCTCGCTACGCGAAGATTGCCCAAGCTGCAAATATCGTACCGATTGTGGAGCCGGAAGTCATTCACGCCGGAGACCACTCACTAGCCAAAGCAGAAATGGTCACGACTCGTACGCTGCAGATTCTGTTCCAAACACTGATTGAATATAAGGTAGATATGCCGGGTCTGATTTTAAAGTCATCGATGGTACTCGCTGGAGATGTGCACCCAGAGCAAACCTCCCCGCAAGAAGTGGCGCAGGCGACATTGCGTACTTTTCATATGAGTGTGCCACATGATTGCGCGGGAATCGTGTTCCTGTCTGGCGGACAAACGCCACAACGCTCAACCGAGAACCTCAACGCGATTGCGCAAATGGGAGCACAACCGTGGCCGATTACCTTCTCATTCTCACGCGCTCTGGAAGAACCTGTATTAAATGCGTGGGGCGGTAGCCCAGAAAACGTAGATGCTGCCCAGGCCGCTCTACTGGAAGTGACCAAGCAAAATAGTATAGCTTCTCTAGGGCAGCTGTAGAATCTCTGGTTCATAACAAAAGACCGACGCAACGCGTCGGTCTTTTGTTATTCAGAGTAGGGAAAGCTAGTATTGGTACTTCAGACAAGCAAACAAAAAGCGCCTTTTGGCGCTTTTCACTATTTCTTCTGAACGTATACGCAGTGTGATTTGGCTACAGGATTGAATTTGAGCGACTGGTATTTTTTACTCGGGTCCTTCTTGTTTTTGTTATTAAACCGAGTGTAATACACATGCCCCTTTCCAACGCCTTTTTCGTCGCCCTTTGACACCATCTTGATGAGTAAATCCTGTGACATAGTCGGCAAATACTACCAAAGGCTTCACAAAAGGTCAATACAGCCCGAAGGAGATGTGGGTTAATCAACAACCTGCGCACAGTGGCAGCACGGCAGCTCACGCGCTCGTGGTACTATTTGGATATGCTAAGCGCGGAACTTTCTAATTATAATCTGCGAATAGTGGGCAAACTACAATGAGAGTACTGACCTTTGGGTGGGAATTTCCCCCACAACGGAACGGTGGTCTTGGCGTAGCCTGTTACGGCCTCACTAGAGAACTTCTTCGTGATGGAGTCGAAGTGATTTTTGTGCTTCCCAAAACGCAAGAAATTACTGGAGATGCCCGATTTTTGTTTGCTGAT
>Ga0306901_1000054_pt1 | contig 63664 bp, 78 predicted proteins | sample AntRauMFilla3767_FD_190431 | JGI IMG/M metagenome (GOLD analysis project Ga0306901, IMG submission 190431) | Saline lake microbial communities from Rauer Islands, Antarctica - Metagenome Filla 3 #767 (v2) (version 2) | ecosystem: Environmental > Aquatic > Non-marine Saline and Alkaline > Saline ... | reverse complement strand
TAAAGAGATTCGCCTGACAGTGGTGGATCTCAAAGAAGCCGACTACGCACAAAAAAGCCTATTGCAGGGAGCCTACGATGACTCTGGAGAAAATCTCTGAGCTGGAAGCACGTCTGAAGGAATGCCGGGAAGCCTACTACAACGGCGATCCCATCGTTACGGATGACGTCTACGATGCGCTCGAAGACGAGCTTCGGACCCTTGCCCCCCAACACCCCCTCCTCAAAAAAGTGGGTGCCTCCCCTGACGGCAAGACGAAATGGCAGAAGGTGCCACACCTGATGCCTATGTCGAGCCTCAACAAGGTCAACGATACCGACGAACTTTTCAACTGGTCTGAGAGCGTCAACGAGACGCTGGTACGGCCCGGTACGTTGAGTTGGTCGGAGAAGCTGGACGGCATCTCTATCAGCCTCAACTACGAAGAGGGTAAGCTCAAGAGCGCCCTGACTCGTGGTGATGGTCTGGTCGGAGAGGACATTCTGGCGAACGTCGTGATGATGCGGGGTGTCAAGCGCACCCTTCCGCAGCCTTTCACCGGAAGCATCCGTGGTGAAATCGTGCTGACTCACGACAAGTGGGAGCGTCATTTCCCGGACTATGCCAACCCCCGCAACGCAGCCTCTGGTATTGCCAAGCGTGAGAGCCGGGACAAGGCACAGGGATGCTGCCACCTGACCGTGATGGCATACGACGTGGCCTCCCGTGAGAAGACCCTCGAATCGGAGCGTGAGAAGTTCCTCTTCCTCAAAGAGGAGATGGGCCTCAAGGTCCCCAACCACGGCTTCGATGTGGACGCCTTCGATATGCAGACGCTCTACGAGCAGTACGAAGGGGATCTCCGGGACGAGCTGAACTACGACATTGACGGCATCGTAATCCGCTTCCAGAGCCAGCAGGACTTCCAGAGAGCTGGCGAGAGAAATGGCAGGCCTTTCGGTGCGGTCGCTCTCAAGTTTGCCAACCAAGGCGCTGTCACGACCTTGGACGATGTGGTCTGGCAGGTTGGAAATACGGGACGTATCACGCCTGTTGCTATCTTTGAGCCCGTGCAGTTGGCGGGTGCAGAGGTCACGAGAGCCAACCTCCACAACGAGCACTTCCTCACTTCCCTTGGTGTGTATCCGGGGGACACGATTCTGGTCGAGCGGGCCAACGACGTGATTCCTCAGGTCGTCAAGGTTGTTGAGAAGTATAAGGAAATCGCTCTCAAGGGTCCCAACTCTTGCCCCGTATGTGATGCTCCCGTAGAGCGTGAGGGCAAGTACATGACGTGCTCTGACTCTCTGGGATGCCCGGCACAGACGGCTGGACGTATCAAGCGCTGGATCGAATCGCTGGGTATCCTCGATTGGGGAGACTTCGTGGTCGAGGCGCTGGTCGAGGAGGGTCTGGTCAATACCATCTCAGACCTGTACGATCTGGAGCCTGAGTCTATCGCGGAGCTTACGAATGCCAACGATGCTGTGGTCGGGATGAAGACGGCCACCAAGTTGTTGAAAGAGCTTCGGGCTAAGTCGAAGGATACGACCTTCGATGCGGTTATCGGTGGGCTCAGCATTCCCCACTGTCGCAAGAGCACGGCTCGCAAGATGATGAAGGCCGGGTACGATAGTGTCTCGGCGCTGGGACAGGCCTCTAAAGAGGAACTCGAAGCGGTGGACGGTCTGGGCAACGTCAAGGCTGCCTCGATCCACGAAGGTCTGCAGGAGATTATGGAGGTTCTCCAGACGCTTATCCTGCACCGTCACGTGGAGATTCAGGAGGCAGAAGGTCCTCTGGTCGATAAGACCTTCTGCATCACCGGGTCCCTCTCGAAGCCTCGAAAGAATATCGAGCGTTACATTGAGGACGCAGGTGGTACAATGAAGGGCGTGTCGAAAAGCCTGTCCTACCTTGTGATTAACGACCCGGACTCGACTTCGAGTAAGGCTCGTAAGGCACGCAAGTACGGCATCCCGATGCTGTCAGAAGATGACCTATATGATATGATTGAAGGAAAAGGATAACGAATGGCCCACCTAAGAGGCACAGTAAAGCGAATCATCTTCAACAGTGAGGAGTCGAGCTTCTTTATCTTCACGATGGAGGATAGAGACGACGGCAACCGTACGAAGAAGGCCAAGGGTAACTTCCTTCTGGACCAGCCACACCCCGGCGCTGAATTGACGCTGGAGGGTATGTGGGAGGATACGAAGTACGGCCCGACCTTTAAGGTGGAGAAGAGCACCCCCGCCGATCTGACGACTTCTGAGGGCATTCGCAAGTACCTTATCGGCCACGTCAAGTCGGTGGGTAAGGTCACTGCCAAACGTCTGGTCGACCACTTTGGTACGGACACACTCGACGTTCTGAGCAACCACCCGGAGCGGCTGGACGAGGTACAGAACCTCAACAAGACGCAGCGGGCCAACCTCGCAGAGGAATGGTCCAAGTTCAACGAGTACCGGGACATTGCTATCCACCTTCTGGAGTGGGATCTCCCACCCGGTGTGGTCAAACGGACCTACAAGCAGTGGGGCTCTGATACACTGGAGACGGTGCAGGAGAACCCCTATATCCTGATGGAAATCCGGGGCGTCGGCTTCGTGATGGCAGACAGGGTGGCCCTCAAGTTGGGTGTAGCACCTGATTCGGTCTTCCGTATCGGAGCGTGTATCGAGTACGCTCTGAAATCATCATCCAACGGCCCCGGCCACCTTTACATGGAGGCCTCGGAGCTAATCAATCAGGTGCACTACCTGATTCGACGCAATGAGATTACGGGCTTTGGGCGCAAGCTAACGACGGAGGACGTAAGGGGTGCTCTAAAGTCCCTCATTGAGCGTGACCGGATTGTCACTGATAAGGGCAAAATCTATCTCAAACCTCTCCACTGGTACGAAGAGCAGAGCGCCAAGCTGCTCTCAGAGTTCATGGGTGCTCCGAAGTGGACTGAGACAGACATTGTGGAGTTCATCTCGGAGTACGAGCGTACTCACAAGATCCAGTTCTCTGAGGAACAGAGAGAGGCTATCGAGCTGTTGGAGGACAACAAGGTTGTGCTCGTTACCGGGCTCCCCGGTACAGGTAAGACCACTGTCACCAAAGCGATCGTCAAGCTCTTCAAAGAGAAGGGCGTCTCCTACCAGCTTATGAGCCCCACCGGTATCGCTGCCAAGAGGCTCTCCAACGTGGTTGGGGATGCGGCGGCTACGATTCACCGTACCTTGGGCTACCGTGGTGAGGGACAGCAGTGGGTATACAACGCCAACAACCTGCTCTCTGTGGACGCTGTGATTGTCGACGAAGTGAGTATGGTCGACCAGCACGTTATGTACCGCCTGCTCTCGTCTATCAGGAAGAACGCTACGCTGGTCTTTGTCGGAGACCACGCACAGCTCCCTTCTGTGGGTGCCGGTAACGTCCTGCACGAGCTGATTCGCTCTGAGCGGGTAGCACGGGCCAACCTCACACAGATTTTCCGTCAGGAAGAAGCCTCAGACATTATCATCAACGCCCACCGTATCAACTCGGGACAAGACCCGCAGGTCAAAGACCCCTCGGATACGAGCGCCGACTTCCGCTTCATCCCAATGGACGATGACGAGTCCATTCTCAAAGGCATCCTGAGCATTGTGGGGAAGATTCAGGAGAAGGCAGACAGGGAGAGCACCTTCCAAGTCCTGAGCCCCCGGTGGAAGAGCGATCTCGGAGTCTCCAATCTCAATGAGAGAATCCGGGATATGCTCAACCCCAAGACGCACCAGCGGCAGGTCAAGGTCAAAAACGGAATGGTGTTCCGGGAGGGCGACCGGGTGATTGTCACGTCCAACGACTATGAGCGTGGCGTCTACAACGGCGAGATTGGTACGGTCCTCGAAATCAACTCGAAGGACAAAGAGATTCGGGTACGTATCAGGGACTTCGGCAAGTCGAAGGTAGTCCCCATCACGTATGGGGAGGCCCCTGATATGCTCAATCTGGCCTTCTGCATCACCATCCACAAGTCGCAGGGACAGGAGTACGACTACGTGATTCTGCCCTTCGTCAAGAACTTCTCCATCCAGCTCCAGCGCAACCTCCTGTATACGGCGGTCACGAGAGCGAAGAAGAAGGTCTTCCTGTTCGGCCATTGGGGAGCCCTCCAGAAGGCGGTCCGCAACAACGAGGTCGCCAAGCGTAACACGGTACTCGCAGAGAGGCTGTCCCTTGAACTGGATAGCTAAATATCCCTTCGCAAAGGCCCCTGAGCTTGAAGCAGGGGCCTTGGTAGCTCTGGTGAGTGATACCAATCAGGTAGACTCTGCGGGCTTCTCTCTGAGGCGATTAGGCGTCGAGATCAGAGACGCTATCAGCTACCAGACCGATGATGGCCTTTGGTTATTTTGCTAGGTCGTGTCCCAACGCCAGAGACCTATGTGGGCCAAGTGGTCCGTGAAGGTACGGGTGTGTACGATATAGATGCCAGTCGTGTACCACTTACCACCGTAAGTGGCGGGAACCTTGCGGACAATCCACATTTACGTGGTACTAAGTTGAGATCGGCCTCGGTTGTGACTGGTTTTGGGCGTGCGGGTGATGTTACAAATCTTACCGAATCAGAAGGACGTTTCCCCGCCAACCTGATCTTGACGAAGGCTATAGCCACCTTGATGGACGAGCAGAGCGGTGAATTACATAGTCAAGACCCATCAACAAGAGCGCATCCCGGAGCCGCTAAATTTGAAAATCAAGGAGCTTCTGGTAGTTGGAGAACACAAAAAGGGTCTGAGGGTTGGTATTCCGACACGGGTGGTGCCTCCCGTTTTTATAACCATCTCGAAACCGTCTAGGACGTGATCACCTACCTCGACAACCTTTTTGTTGGACCCACCCTGATCACCACTTGACACCGATCCCGGATCTGCTATCTTTTTAGATCCGTACGTAATTCACTAATACTAGAGGTACTACAATGAGCGAACGTACAGAGGAAGAACTCCAAGACTCCATCAGAATTGAGAAGGTCACGTCCTCCTACCTCCTATAGGGTCGGAGCCCCAAGGGTATCAAGACGTCCTCCTTCCTGTCTTACTCGGCAAATAGCGAAGATGGTGAGGGCTGGACGCCCCAAGAAGCTCGGTACGTCGAGGCGTGTCTGGCACAGCAGGTCTGCGAGGACCTCTACACCGATGCCATGATTCGCCAGCAGATCACAAAAGAGAACCGACAGTCTCAGGTACAGCGGCTCACGCCGATGTATGAGGCTCTGCAGCGGGCACGTGCTTCCAAGATGGATAACGGCACCACCCCTGAGGTAGAGTCTGCTCAAGAGGCTGTCCGCAACCCCGTCTCACAGACATAAAAGGACATTCCGATGGATGACGAAAGAGTAGACGAGATCTTCGCACGTATCGAAGAGATCGACATTGAGCTGGACTACGACCCCATTGAACGCGGCCCTAAGCACCTGAACAATATGGTCGCCAAGTGCCGTAATTACACGAATGAGGTCCAGAAGTTCATGCGGGAATGTCAGATGTTCCTCCGAACGGTGGAGCGCCAGCTTCTGCGTAAAGAGGCTGACTTCGAGATGCAGTACAATGATCTCATGGCTAACGATGCTGAGATCATTCAGATGCGAGGCCTGTCCAAAGCAGATCGTGAGGCCCTTGCCAACACGAAGCTCCAGACAGAGATCGGTGAGATCAACGAGCTTTCACAGGCGTTGACAGATGCCAAGCACGTCGAAACTGTGATCGACTCCAAGCTGCGAGAGCTGCGTGATGTGAACCGTGACATTCGGCTCCAGAAGCAGCTCATTCAAGCGGAGATCGAGACCGGCGCTATGTGGGGTAATGACCACGGCCCTCAGGATTACACGCACCACGGATCTGGTGATGTGGACGTGGATGCTGAAGATATGTTCGAGAATCCCGACGATGACCCTGAGACTAAGGGTAAAGAGGAAGAGCCCGACTATGAGGATCTCTTCGTCATGGACGGTGGATCGGACGACGAAGAAGAAAACGAGATCACCGAAGAAAAAACAGATCAGGCCCTTGACAACTCAGATCAATCTGTTAAGGTGTCTGTCAAGTCCGACGATGATCAGGCAGAGGACGGCCAACCGGAAGAGCCAATCTTCCAAGATGAAAGCGAGATGGAGTTTGATTTCGAGGCCGCGCTAGAGCGCATGGGCTAAGGGGTCGCCCCTCTCAATATTCTATCTATATTCCCTGTATGTGGGAATGGTTGGACAACAGATAGGTACCCACTCTAACTTACCCTCCTTTTTGGGTACCTTCCGTCTGTTACCTACCTAACCTAACGACTCGCACTGAGTGGTTCAGTGGGGTCACTTTATACAATTGAAGATGCCGAAGTGCAGCGACCATAGCACCTATTGGATGCCAAAGTAGTCCACGCGCTGGCGGATCTTCCCAAACAAAAAGGACATTCTTATGTCGAACGCAGAAGCACTAATCGGATTTGGTCAAGACGACAACAAGGTCATGAATGGTGGCCGGGTTGAGCGTTATAAGGGTAAGAAGAATCAGACGGATCGCATTGCGATTGCGTGGTTCTTCAAGGACGACGACGGCAACTACCGTATGGCTGAGTCGGACACCCCCAAGTTCAAGATGGCGAACTACCACTACGCTCCGGGTCTGGGGTACATCAACGCCAAAGGCGAGTACACCACGCAGAAGTTTGGCCCCCCGAAGCGTCGTATCGGTACGATCGTGGTCAAGTACAGCACTGACCGTCAGGGCTCCCTTCCAAAGGGAGCAGATGGAAAGCCTCAGCTTGACTTCCAGATCATGGAGTGGCAGTTCGGAGAAGACAAGTATCGTCTTCTCGCTACAATCCACGAGGAATTCCCCCTCACCAAGCATGACATTAAGGTAACGTGCACCGATGCACAGTACCAAAAACTGTCATTCACCGCCTGCAACGGTGAAGCTCTGTGGCAGCGCAACGAGAATCTGAAGTCTAGTATCTTGGAGCGTGTCGCTGAGATGGCTCACCAAGTTTCGCTCTGCCGTGATCTGTCTGTGCAGGAGATCAAAGAGCATTACGGCGAATCAGAAGATGCCGTCCCTGACGTGTCCTCGGACATTGATTATGACGACTTGATGGAAGACATTGAGTAGTCGCGGCATCTGAAAGAAGGGGGCCTCACGGCCCCCTTTTCTATCTCACCCCAAAAACTGATATGATTGTACTTGGACTGGACCCTTCGCTAACGGGTTACGGCTGGGCACTGATTGACTCCGAAAAAGAGGGGACGGATTCCGTTCTCGACTACGGTGTCATGAAGACGAAAGCCAAAACCTTCATGCCCCAACGATACCGTGATCTGGCAGATGGCCTCGAAGAGATCATCGTCAATTCAGAGCACGAGATTGATTGGGTAGGCATTGAGCACCCGCCCTTTAATGCGAGCTACTCGCTGGGCCTCTATGCTCTCTACATGTATACGATCGAAGTCTTGATGAACCATAGGCTTGGCTTCGTGTACTTCCTGCCGTCGCAGCTCAAGGCATTTGTCCGAAGCATCCTCGATGACAAGGGCAAGATGTTCAAGAGTGATATGAAGGATGCCATGAAGAAGCTCCTGAATGACGAGTGGGAAGGGCGTCTGAACAACAACGTGGCCGATGCTTTTCTGGTCGGGTACCACGCGGCTCGTTTCCGTCAACTACTGGAAGGCGAACTCAGTGAGGACGACCTGACAGAGAAGGAAGCGCAGGCTTGGACCAAGACGATCAAGAGACGAAAAACGGGGAAGATAGACAAGGTAGGTATGATCTACCAAGAGGACGAAAAATTCTTCCTGCTAACGGACGAAAAATTCGACTACCTCTACGAAGACGAGTAATGGAAGTTAAGTCCCCTACCAACATGACTACATTCACATAAGGTGAAAAATGTCAAGCACACTAGCGAAGGCCCGTGCGGCCATCAAAAAGAACAAGAAGATTGATCTCGATAATAGAGTTCAACTCGATCCCAATAACGCAGAAGCCGTGGAGGCTATCTCTACGGGCTCACTGGTACTCGACTTCCTGATCGGAGGCAACAAGCTCCCTAACGGAAAGCGTCAGTGTCCCGGTATCCCTCGGAGCAGAATCACTGAGCTGTACGGCCCGGAAGGTTCGGGTAAGACGACTCTGGCACTGGAAACAGCAGCCAAGGTTCAGTCTCAGGGTGGTTCAGTTTGCTTTCTCGATTATGAGAACGCTATTGCCCCTGCATACGCTCAGAGTCTGGGTGTAGATTTCAGTGAGGATAAGTGGGACCTCTTCACGCCTATCACGTGGGAAGAGGGTGCAGAGATCATCAAGATCATGACTAATGCGGGTGTAGACCTGATCATTGTGGATTCGGTATCCGCTATGGTACCTCAGGCGACCTTTGAAAAGGACCCGTCAGAGACCGGCCAGATTGGTCTACTTGCCCGCCTCCAGTCGCACTTCCTGCCTAACCTTGTGAATGACCTTCGCAAGTCTGGCACCTCCCTGATGTACCTCAACCAGCTTCGTAGCCGGATCAAAACGAGCCGCTACGATACAGGGCCGGACGAGGGTACCAGTGGTGGTCGTGCTCTCAAGTATTACGCCTCGCTACGCCTCAAGGTAAAGCGTGTGCGTACTGAGTACGACAACATCGAAAACGATCTTACAGGTGATAGCGAGAAGCAGCCTATCTGTAACATCGTGCGAGCACAGTGCACCAAGAACAAGGTCAGTCCTCACCAAGGTCACTCGACGGATTTCGTGATCCGATATGGTGAAGGTATTGACAACGTGCGCTCGATTGCGGACATTGCGGAGAACCGCAAGTTGATCCGTCGAGCCGGAGCTTGGTACAAGCTCGTTGATCAGCATGGTGAAGAGCAGAGCCTCCAAGGTAAGGAGAACCTCCGCAACTACCTACTGGACAACGAGGACGTCTTCATGCACCTCGTCAACGAGATCTCTTCCTTCTCTTCTGGAATGCGAGGCGGTCCGGCAGGTAGTGGTGGATCTGAGGATGACGATGACGACTCCTCTGAGGAAGAGGAATAAGACCACGGGGCTACCGGTGTAAAAGCCGGAGCCCCTTCCACTATGACGATGTGGTGTGTGTATGAAGGTACGTATCAAAAACTTCCAGTCCGTAGAGGACGCAGAGCTGGAGATCGAAGGCTTCACTGTGTTGGTTGGAAAGTCCAACATCGGGAAGTCTGCGATCATCCGGGCAATCCAAGGGGCTGTAACAAACAGGGAAGGCGAAGACTTCGTTACACACGGAGCCGACTTCTCTGAGGTCCAGATTGACTGCCCGGAGATTCAGCTAGAATGGAAGAAAGGTAGCGGGTACAACGACTATGTGATCAACGGCGATAAGCTGGAGAGCGTAGGTCGTGGTGCCCCTCCCCACATTGAAGAAGCTGGATTCGGAGAGATGAAGGTTGGTCGTGACTCGATCAATGTCCAGATCTCCGACCAGTTTCACCCCCTGTTCCTTTTGAATGAAACGGGCTCACTTGCGGCAGAGGCGATCTCTGACGTAGGCCGCCTTAATGAAGTTCAAGAGGCACTCCGTGACGCAGAGAGCGATAGGAGAGGGGTACGCAGCACGCTCAAGGTGCGAGAGAAAGACCTTGTGGACGTGCGTGACCAACTCGACGAGTATGACCACTACGATGACGATATGGCACAGGTAGATGAAGTTAGAGCCTATCACCGGGACATTACTGATCTCAATAAGGAGCTGGATTATCTCCAAGAGGTCGACCGTAAGAAGTCCACGCACGAGGACCAGATTCAGACTCTTGGCCCCGTAGCAAAGCTGGACGTCCCTGAGTGGGATGGTGATGCTGATCTCAAAGAGGTCGAGTCACTGGAACGCTTAGAGCGCCAGTTTGAGCGTGGGAAAGCCGGTCTACAGAAATATGCCGGTGTCGAGAAGGTTGATATTCCTGAATGGGACGGAGACGCCCTTGTGGGGGAGATAGAAACCCTCTCTAGGTTCTCTCAGAGAGCAGAGAAGCTGCTTCGTACACTGCACGAGTGCAAGGGCTTAGATGACCTTACTCTGCCTGACCTTGAGGATCTCAAAGCCTCACAGGAGGAAGTAGAGTACCTCGCAGACCTAGACGTTCGGTTCAAGGCCGCATACGGAGAGATCCCTACCTTGAAGCAAGAAGTCAAGACGCTGGGTGTGGCTATCGAAGAGAAGAAGGAAGAGCTGCACGACGTACTTCATGAGGCCGGTCAGTGTCCGACCTGCGAGCGAGGTGTAGAATGATCAGTTTCCTCGTACGCACCGACGTTCACATTAATGACAGGCCGCCAGAGTCTCGCTGTGATGATTATCTGGAGACGGTACTCGGTAAGCTCAAACAGATCGGGGATATAGCCCGTGAGCGAGAGGTTGATGCCGTGTTGGATAACGGCGACTTCTTCCACAACAAAGCGGCCTCCCGTAACAGTCACCTCCTAGTCCGCAAGGTGGCAGATCTGCACAGGGCGTATTATCCATGCCCCGTCTATGAGAACCCCGGCAACCACGATTTCCCGTATGCCAATGTGGACTACGTAGAGAAGCAGCCTCTTGGGGTCCTGTTCTCGACGGGTATCTTTGAGCGCATGACGGATCACACCTTCGAGGATGGTGATCTGAAAGTGCGTGTCGTGGGTTTTCCTTACAAGGTCGAGTTCGATGCCTTCGAGTTCGATATTGAGCGGGGAGACGAGGACGTACTGATTGTGGCCGCCCATACGTATGCGAGCCCCACGGGTACAGAGAGTTTTGGAAAAGAGCAGTTCCTGTCTTATCAGGACCTTGCTGAGTGTACGCCAGACGTTTTTATTTTCGGCCACCTCCATGTGGATCAAGGCATCCAGATGGTCAAGGGTAAGCCGTTCTTTAACTTGGGCTCCCTCACGAGAGGGTCGCTCACAAACGACAATCTGGAGAGGACCCCACGCATTGGGTATCTCCGCATTGAGAAGGTGGATGGAGAGGTCGAGATTACGACCGAACCGATCCCCATTGAAGTAAAACCTTCCTCCGAAGTGTTTGACCTTGAGAAGCATGAGAGGATCAAGCAGGAGCGCAAGGATATAGATCAATTCATTGACACGCTATCAAGATCAGCGTCCGTGGACGAAGAAGATAATATCCGCAAGGCCATTGAGGGCTTGGAGGATTTCGACCACGATGTAAGGAACCGGGCGCTTCGGTATCTAGAGGCAGCAGCCGCAGGATAACGCCTATGTCGAAGCAATTTTGGCTTTCGTACTCGGGGTACAAAACGTACCGGGAGTGCCCGAAGAAATATCGCCTGACTCGTGTGGACAAAGAAGATCCACCGGAGCCGGACTCCAAGCACAATGCCGTGGTTGGGTCAGTGGTTCAGCGGGTCTATGAGGACTTCTACAACAACGAGCTGTGGCGGTCCGGTAAGGACACCTCCAAGAAGCTGATGGAGCTGGTCCCGAAGTATTTCTACGAGTTCCTCGATGAAGAGTACGTTGACTTCGACGATATTAAGTGCCGGTACAACCCACTTGAGTTGCTGGAGACGTGCAAAGAGATCGTTCCCAAGGTGCTTGAAGGCATCAAGCGGGAGAAGCTCATTGGCCCCTACGCCAAGAGTGAGATCGTCCTGAAAGTGCAGCTCCAGAGCAGCTATTTCCTGTATGGAATCGCGGACTTCATCATTCGTAAGAAGGATGGGACGGTGATGCTTCTGGACGGCAAATCGTCCAAGCACCGTGAGAAGTACGTTGACGAAGATCAGTTGTTGTTCTATGCTTTGGCCTTCCAGTTGAAGCATAACCGTCTACCCGACAAGCTGGGCTTCTACTACTACCGCTTTGCGGACGACCCGGAGCAGGCATTCGATTGGATCGAGCCTGACCCTAAGCGTATCGCTGCTCTCCGACAGGATCTAGTGGAGACTTTCACCAAGATCCAGAAGAAGCGTTTCGGTGCTACCCCCAAGTCTTCCCACTGTCAGTGGTGCCCTTGGGAGGTCATGTGCCCTGAGCGCCAGAAGGAAAAGGCCACGAGACGTGAAAAGCGGAGATGGAACCATGCGCAGAAGGGAGAAGAGACGCTCCCTTCACTCTCGCAAAGCAACGAGGGATCTGCTATGATCGGTTTCGGTGGCGTGATGGAAGATGACGACTAATTAGACTACGGAGCACTATTATGAGCGATATGACCGAATTGGAAGATCGGATCAAGAAGATCAAGACGAGGCGTGAAGAGCTTGTCAGCAAGAAGGCTGAGAAGGTGGCCCGCCTCAAAAACGCCCAAGAGGAACTCAAGGCCCTCAAAGAAGAAGCGTCTGAGAAGGGCTACGAGCTGAAAGAGATCCCGGAGCTTCGCAAAGAGAAGCAGAAGGAACTCAATGGCAAGGTAGCCCTGATCGAGTCGGCACTCGAAGAGGTCGAAGAGAAGCTCGCCCAATACGACGCTTAAAAAGCAACTGAGTTACAGGAGTTAAAATGAGATTTAGCATTCGCAAAGACACCCTCCAGAAGGCCCTTGATGTTGCCAGCCTCGCTGTCACTAAAGATGCCGGTGTGATCACGTCTTCCGTTCTCTTTGAGATCGAGGAAGGGGACCTTACACTCTGGTCCACGGATCGCCGTGTTATGACGAAGGTCCCCACTACTATGGTGCCTGAGACCCTCCAAGGTGAGGGCAGCTTCACTGTAGAGGCGGGCCGACTTACGCAGTGGGTTAAGTCAGTCTTCGAGGAAGAGATCGCCGTAGAGGTGGACACAGACGGTGTGGTAATGACCTGTGGAGACGCTACGGGTCACTTCGTATCACTGGACGCTGACGCCTTCCCCGACTTCAAGAACCGTCTGGAAGGTAAGACCAAGCTCTTCGATTCGGACCCCACGACCTTCATCAACGCCTTGAAGTTTGCCAAGCCGTTCATCGGGGATGAAACCTCGAACAACGCCACGGCCAACAACTTTCAGGTAGCTGAGCTACGTGGCCGTGATATGATGGCTACGGACTCGTGCATCCTCTCCCTGTTCAAGGTGACGACGGACGAGAACAGTGATATTCTGGCCGACTACATCGAGAGCGGGCAGAAGTTCAAGGTCAGCAAAGACGAGATCAAGAAGGTCATTGACTTTCTCAACAAGACCTGCGACCTCCGGTTCTCGGTATCCAAAACCGACCTGTTTCTTATTGAGTCTGACGACGGCTCGATCTTCGGCTACTCGGAGCCCTTGTACGATCTTCCTGACATTCCCGGCATCCCTGTGGATCTCACAGAGCCTGAAATTTGGAAGCTCAACAAGAAGAAGCTCCAGAGCGCCGTCAAGGCTCTGACTGCTACGGCAGACCCGGACGATGTGGTCCTCGAAGTTGAAGTCTCAGGAGCCGAAGGTGTGCAGGGCGTCTTGAAACTTTCGATGAAGGATGCTCTGGAGAAGCACGACTCGGTGTTTAAGATCCCGGTGGTACGTGAGAAGTCAAGCGGCGAATCTGTATCGTTCAAGGTCAACCATCAGTTCTTGACAGACCCTCTGGGCCTGTACGATGATGAAGATGTGTACATCGGCGTGAATGCCACTGCGGAAGCCAGCACCAAGTACGTCAAGCTCCACGAGGTTACGGAGCAGGGCAACGTGCGTGTGGCTCTGATCACACTGAGACTGGATCTATGAGCGAATATCATCCCATCAAAGGTTTCGCTACCAGTAACGGGTACTACAAACAGTATGCGGTTGCTGGCGAAACCTTAGAAGACGGAGACTACTTGCTTGTTGCGTTCCCCGATGGAACCGAAGAGGTGGTGAAGTGTGAGGTGACAACTACACATGGAACTGGACGGGACGCGAGTAGTTGGGATAGGGTACAGCTTGTAGTAGAGTATCGTGGGGCGAAGGCCCTGATCCATGACCATTCGCAGATCACAGCACAGTATCTAGGTCCAATGGTAAGTGATGACACCTGAAATCCAAGCTAAATACGAGGCGGTCACGGAGCGTGCTAGAAAGGTGGAGACCACCTACTCCATGCTCCAAGACCGGGAGAAGGATCTTGTAGACGAGATCGACACCCTCAGGGACGAGGACGTGCTTCTCCAGAAGGTCGCTGAGCTGTTCAAGTTCCTTCTCAACAAATACGTCTACGAGTATGCTGAGTCTTTCAGCCAGATCGTGACTGAGGGTTTGCAGACCATCTATCACGACCAAGACGTGGCGTTCGATATTGAGGTAGAGCAAAAAAGAGGGAAGGTCTACGCTAACTTCGTGACGGAGCAAAATGGCGTAAGGGCCAACCCCCTTGAATCCTTTGGCGGTGGCGTCTCGTCCGTCGTAAGCCTTCTTATGCGGGTGCTGGTCTTGCTCAAGGCTGACAAGGCTCGCTACTTGATCCTAGACGAGGCGCTCGCGGCTCTCAGCACTGAGTATATCGAGTCATGCGGTCAGTTCCTCCGTAAGCTATGCGAAGAGCTGGACGTCAATATCCTGCTGGTCACGCACAACCCGGACTTTCTCGACCAGTGTGATAATGCGTATATGGGCTCTACCAATGCTAAAGGGCGACTCCAACTAAGAGAGATCGGGTAAGGTCCTATGAAAGACGAAGCAGAAATCAGGAAGAAGTACAAAGAGCTGCGGTACCGCCATTTGAAGCGGCACCTCAAGTCTCACCTGAGTAGTAGCCCTTCCAACTGCGTCCACAATTTGGAATGTGAGACGCCGGAAGGGCCTGCTCGTCTTTGCATGTTGGGTGCCGAAGATCCTGAGAACTGGCCGGGTAACATTTGTGACACTCTGGAGACGGCTCAAAAATGCCCCTTCTTCCAAAGCAAGCACGAGAAGGCAGAGCTAAAGGAAGAGTTTGAGCAGGATATGTCAGACGCTAAGACCGTCTATCACGACTACCGTGATCTGGCTATGTTGCTGTGGGCGTTAGAGGAAGAGCCTAAGGATCAAGAGGTACACTTGTCGTGGTGGAAACGCCTACGGCTTTGGTTTATGCGGAGCGATTGAATGTCCTCACTTACGAAGCTACTCGACACAGATAGACAGCGCCGACCTATGGCAGATAGGGGCGGTCTCAAGACACCCATGATGATGGCCTTCCCGGTGCAAGAGCACTTTGAGAAGGCACTTATCAGTCTGAGGACCGGTGACTATCACATGGTGAATGTGCGAGGCCAGCGGCCCACCAACAGCGGCTTCTTTGAGCTACCCCTTGAGGCGGAAGAGGAAGCCTTTGCCCGACTGGTGTCTTACCTGTATGAGTATGGGGTCAATCACCAGTGGGGCGGTGTCACTGAAATCGGAGTCCCGGAAGAAGGTCTATCCGAAGATGTGCAAGCCTACTTCGATAGCTATGACCTCGAATGCCAACATGGCTTCGTGGGCTTGATCGGGTTTGCGGCCTTAGTGACAGCAGGCCTCTTGGAGCTACCTACGGAGGTAGAAGATCCTAGCTCTATCAGCACCGATACACTAAAGGAATGGATGCAGGAGCATTTCCACGTGGGGAAGATGGGTGAGGTGCCTATCTACTTCAATGAAGAGATGGGCTCGCATATCGCCTTCTCATCAGCACCCGATACTGTGGGCAGCTTTAATCGTATAGGCGACTATGCGTGCTTGCTGGTACACAACGGGGAGCGAAGCCTGATCATACTACGAGTAGGACTACAAAACGATGAAGACGTTTCTGGATCAGATATTAGCGGCAGCACGGAAGAACGTCAGGAAGAGCCCGGCGATTGATTACTTGAAGAGTCGAGGTGTCTCCGACGCTCAGATAGAGGGCATTGGCATTGGCTATTTTCCTCCTGAGCAGTGGCCGCCGTATCTCAAAGACTCCGGGGACGAGGATATTCAGAAGTATTTGGAGTGGTCCTCGAATGGCTATCGGATGAAGGGCAAGCTCGTGTTCCCTATGCGGAATGCAGCGGGCTTTCTTCGGGGCATTCAGATCAGGTCGCCCTCCAGAGAGAAGAAGGATTACTCGAAGTATTACCTGTCCCGATCCAAAGTGGATGCTATCTTCTTTGGTATCGAGCTGGCTATGTCCCACATCTGGAAGACCGGAGAGGTCTACCTGTGTGAGGGCCTGTTCGATTACTTTCCGCTACAGCGGGTGTTTACCAACACGATCTGTACCGGCACAGCGAACGTCAGCAAGAGGCAGGTAGAGTTCCTGCTAAGATACGTAGAGGACGTCAATGTAGTGTTCGATATGGATTGGGGCGGTGATCAGTTTTACCGCCGATTCACTGAGGACTATGGAGACTCGTTCAAGACCGTGCGCCGTATTGAGGTGCGAGGTAAGGACGTATCTGAGATGTGGGAGCAAGTGGGTGACGAGGGGTTAGAGAAACGCCTCACACGTGGCCTGCTACTATAGCACAACTAGAGGTTGCACTACGTATCAATTTCTGGTAGTAACAACAGGCAGGGTCTAGCCAAGGCCCTGATTTTACACACACAAGAAGGAGACTAGCATATGGCACAAGATTACTGGAAAGCACAAGAGCCCGCTGACATTGCCCAAAAATACCTCAAGTACCACCCGGACTTGACAGGTGCTAACATTGCCTTTCTCTTCAAAGAGAAGGCCACCAAGCGTGACGGACGCCCTCTGATCGGTAAGCCGTTCAAGGTACCGGCGAAGTACAAGCCTCTTATGGAGGAGTGCGACGATGGTACCAGCGGATACGATTTCATGATTGTGATCGGCGCTGATGCTTGGACGGAGATTGGCAACAAGAGCAAAGAAGCGTGGGTCGACTTCCTGCTGGAGCAGTGCTACGGCGAAGAGGACAAGCAAGGCAACATGAAGTGGAAGACTCGCAAGCCTGAAGTCCAAGCCTTCCCGGTCATTCTTGCTCGCCACGGAACCAATTGGGACCAAGGCGTCAACAAGCTGAGCGTGATTGACATTAACCGCAAGCAGAACAAGGTGCAGGAGCCTCAGGTTCGCAAGAGCAGCACCACCGAAGAGTCCACTGACTCCAACGTGAACGTCAACACCTGATTCTCCTGAGGCTGGGGGTCCCTAACCGGGGCTCCTAGCCTCACATGTACGAGGTAAAATGTCGTTTGATACCAAATATCGCCCCATCCGATTTGAAGATGTGATCGGGCAAGAAGACACGATCAACATCTTGAGGGAACTTCTACGTCGTGGGGAGGTCTTCCAGAAATCCTACGTCTTTGCTGGACCTTCGGGTACAGGTAAGACTACCACGGCTCGCATCTTAGCGAGGTCCATGCTCTGTGAAGACGTGGACCCTGAGACTGCAGAGCCTTGTAATGAGTGCAACTCGTGCAAACAGATTCTTGAGCGGGGAGATTCTCCGGCTTTCAAAGAGATGGATGCGGCCAACAATACCGGCGCTGACAATGTACGTAAGATCGTTGAAGGCCTCGACTATTACACGCTCGGTGGTGGAGATCGGAAGATCTACCTCATTGACGAGTGTCACCGTCTTAGTACCCAAGCTATGGACGCCCTCCTGAAACCTATGGAGGACTCAGTGCCCGGATCAAAGGACAAGCGGCTCGTATGCTTGTTCTGCACGACTGAGCCCCAAAAGCTGAGAGGCACGATCAAAGGCCGGTGCATGGTCTTCGGTATTAAAGAACCCAAGCGGGACGAAATTGTCGAGCGCTTGCGTTATATCAGTGAGCAGGAAGAGATCCAAGCGGAAGACGAGGCGCTTGATCTTATTTTCAGTTATGGACGTGGGCACATTAGGGATATGGTCACGGCGCTCGAAAGGGTAAGCCGGGTAGGGCCAGTCACTGAGTCCTCGGTTCGTAAACAACTAGGTCTGGACGTGGTCTCGAAGCAATATGAGATCCTTCTGCACCTCGCAGATAGTCCAGACAAAAGCATGGCCGCAATGATGGAAGCCCTGACGCAAACAGATCCCGACTCGATTTACGAAGGGATTGCAGATGCGGCTATGTCCTCGTATCGTATTTCTAAAGGAATCACCATTGGTCTGAGTTATGTGGAGCAGGATCTCGCAGAGAAAATCTCCGCACGCTATGACAATGACACATTACTTACGATTGCCCACCGCATTCTGAATGTGGACCGGAAGATGGACCGCAACTCGCTATCCTGTGAGTTGCTTGTACTACAGAGTCAGCTTGAGAGAGGCGTGGTGACAGCCACACCTGAGACGCAGGTGGTTCAAGTGCCTGTGCAAGGTCAACCCTCTGGAAGCCAAGAGGCTTCTTCTGAGGAGGCCCCACGCCGCCGTCGAGATGCCCGCTCCAAGGGGGAGATTGAGGCAGCAAACCGTGAGGCGGCTGAAAAGGCCATGCCCTACGGAGGTAAAGCGGCACGTGGCAGCGTGGAGGGGACACCCGAAGATGCTGTTTTTGACCCTGTAGACGAATTCCGTGGCGGTCGGGCTCCTGTAAAGTCCGGCGAACGAACTATTCCCGCGAAGTCAGCCAAAGAAGAGGATTACTCAGACGTCAAAAAGAGCTTTTCGTATGAGTGAATCTAACAAGTGGGTAGTCGTAGAGCTAAGTCACCAAGGGGAAAAGAAGTCCACCAGTGAGCTGATCCCTCTCATTGAGAATGAGATCGGTTCCGATTTGGAAATCTTCGTTCCTTCGTTGACATACTCTCGCTATGACAGAAACGTCACCATCTGTCTGATGGAGGGCTACTTCTTTGTCGAAGGGGGTAGGGCAGCCTCGACGTACTTCGTGCTAGAGGAGTCCCCCTACGTCCAGCGAGTCCTGTCAAGGGACGAGGACAGTGGCAGGTACCTCTGCTATGTAGGACAGGAGACGGTAGACGAGCTTAGAGGCAAGCTACAGAAGCAAGCAGCAAGGGACATTAGAGTGGGCGATTATGTCCTCGTCAATGAGGGCGCTTATCAGTCCCTCAAAGGTAAGATCCTCGACGTGTTTATGGAGCGTGAGCGTGCTACCGTTCATATCGTAGATCTCAAGAGCATGGAGATCATCGTCGAGCTGCCCTTTCAATTTTTTGGACGACCAGAACCCCCTGAGGAACACGAAAATGAGTGACGTACAAACGAATGTGATCATTGATGGAATGAACATAGCTTTCAGGTGTTCTTATATATACGACCGGAAGCAGCAGCTAACTGCATCGGATGGTAGCCCTACTGGAACCATCTATGGCTTCGCCCGCCACATGGTTAAGCTGAGAGATCGGTTCCCCGGAGCCAACTTCTATGTTGCTTGGGAGGGCCGTAACAGCCGCCAAGAGCGCCGTGAGATCTATGCGGACTACAAGGGCAACCGGCCAGATAAAAGCGACACGGGCGGTTCTGGGGAGTCTGAGAAACCTCTCCTCTTTGAGCAGCTAGACAAGGTTGGTGAAGTTCTTGAGGCTATGGGCGTCCACCAAGTGGTCGCTGACGGGTACGAAGCGGACGATGTGATCGCCACGCTGATTCGAGAGCGTTTCAGTGCTGAGAAGTACAAGAACATCGTGGTGAGCAGTGACCGTGACCTCCTACAGTTGGTAGGTCCCAACACAGTGTTCATGACGCCACAGTCTGAGAAGTTCTATGACCGCCATAAGGTGGTCGAAGAATATGGGGTACCCCCAGAGCTACTTCTCGCCTATCGGACCTTTGACGGAGACACGAGTGATAACCTCCCAAGGCCTCCCCGCTTCCCTAAAAAGAAGATCGCGGCGCTTGTCAAGGCCCATGATGGTGATGTAGAATCTATTTATACTGACTGTGCAGTGGACCTCACAGACTTTCAACGCACCAGCCTCGATGATTTTGAGGAGCAAGCGTACATCAACCACAAGGTGATGGCGCTTAGAACGGTGGACGACTACGAGCTATACGAAGGCGAACACGACGAGGATACAATTGGAGCCCTATGTGATCAACTAGAGATTGAATCCATTCGAGCCGACTTACTCTCGTTTACGGCCAAGACTGGATTCGTCAAGACGGGAACTTATGTCGGTACATTTCATTCAACCAGTTGATCCACAGGAGCTGGCGAGTCGATTCTCAACAGACGACACGCTAGACCCTTTGCCTCGACAGGATGAAGACTGGAAGAAACTCCACCTTGAGAAGATCAAGGCAGTTATGGATAGACTTCCAGCAAGGGAGGCGGATTTCGTCCGTCTCTACTTCTTCCTGAACAAGAAACAGACGGATATTGCGGAGATCTTCAATATCACGCAGGCTGCCGTGTCCTATCGCATCAAGCGTGCGCTCAACCGCATTCGATTTTTAATCGAGATCCCAGAGGTAACTAAAGACGACCTCTATGCAGACCTCCTACCTGTAATGCCCACCAAGCTCGACGCCCGTATCTTCGCGGAGATGTTCGAGTCTACTTGCCAATCTGAAGTTGCAGAGATCCTAGACATTAGCCAAGGCCGGGTACGTCACCGGTTTATCGCCAACCTAGCCCGTCTAGGGCAAGTCTTGGTTGATAGGGCTTATGCTTGGACCCGTCGAAACGATGAAGATCTCGTAGAAGTCAAAGCTGTACGAGAGCGTCTAGATGACCTGATGGAACAGAAGCGTCGTAAAGAGCTAGAGACAGAGGACTTCGAGGACGGACTCAAAGAAGTCGTGGATCTCCTCTGTGAACTGCCGGACGAGCTGGCCGACGAGGACCTGATTCTCTTCGCCCGGTACTACAAGACTTTTGTGAAAATCAGGTACAACTTCAATATCCTTCGGGAGATTAAACTGCCGAAGTGGTCCAACCGCAGCAAAAAAACCATCCAGTAAGGGCGCGTTCCTACTCAGTAATCTGTTTATATACCTGAGTAGGTAGAATAAGTACGTCTATAACCCCAGCTTCCTTACGATGAAAAGTAGCCTCCGAAAAGTGGTAATGTCGAAGAAGGTGGCATCTGCGTACCTAGAAAAGGTCGCAACCGTCACCTCGACATTGACCGTCTATTTTACAGACGAGTCCCAATTGCAGGGATTCCTTGAATCTGTGAAGGCGGCGCACGGGAAAAGGGTTTCGTGCAGCCGTGGTTTCGACTACCTCACCTTTCTATCGGAAGATAAAGAGGTGGTAACGGAAGTACAAGAGTGGGCGAATGAACGTGGTCTAGATTTCTCTGGCTTCTGATTGGAGCACCTTATGTCTTACAAAGATTTTGATCTTGGCGAACTATCTATCATCTCTAGCGGGATGGACGCCTACCTTGATGACGGTGGTGTGGAAGATATGAGCCTCCAAGACCTACAGCCGAATGGTGAAGGGCATGTGCCTGAGCCTGAGCGTATGCGTGTGGCCTCGGTAGAGCAGCTCAAAGGCTTTAGCCGTGTAGCCAGTGATACGCTGGTCCGTAAGTCTGAGCGGGATCTATGGTCCCTCAAACAGGATGACGAAGGCGAGTGGGTAATCGAACGTCTGTATGACGACAATGATAACCCCATCAAGGTCTGATTTATGAGTGACCGCAACTCAGAAACAAATCTCGCCAAGCGGGTAGCCTCGGAATACCTCCGTAAGAAGACGGGCATGGTACGCACCGCAGGTGAGATTCGCTTCATTAAGGATAACGGCCCTGAGGGTCGTGCTCTTCCAGAGGCATACGACTTCGATGCCAAGGCAAAGAAGCCTTTGGCGAAGGTCCTCTGGTCTATCTCGTGCGCTCTAGGCCACATGGTATCGGCCTACAGTGACTTCACGAAGATCAAGGCCGTCTCTGTAAGCCCGGACGGAAAGCTGGGTGGTAAGGGGTATATCCAAGAGATCAAAGAGATGCGCTCTAACCTCAACACATCTGTAGAAACCCTCTCCGCTATCCAAGATACCATCAATGACGAGCTGAGCGCTCCACACTGGCAGCCCGGCACGCTCGATATTGACGAGGATGACGAAGCCGAAGTGGAAGAGATGATTAGTGACTCCGAAGAGATCAATGAAGATCCTGAGGGGTACGTTGAAGAAGAGTACGAAGAACACGTGAAGGACGACGTAGAATAAGCAGTTGAGCAGTATTAGGGTGCGTGTCTTATTTTAATGCCCTACCCCGAATGGGAGAACCACTTATGGCAGATCTTGGAGACATTGGAGGCATCCTCAACGAAACTCACGTATCCGACCTTGACTGGTTGGACGTGGATGAAGAGGAGTATCGCGCTTCCGAAAAACTGCCAAAGCAGAACTTGGATGCAGTCCCGGAGCTTGTAGAGCAATGGGGGCGTTTGTCTGAGGAAGATCAGTACAGGCTGCACCCTGAGAACCGCACGCCTGAGAACCCGAACACATCTTTCTGGAGTGAGCGTTCAACACCCGGAGAGCTGAGTTCTGAGGACGCTGCTGCTATCGTCGAGAAGTTCGCTAAGCGTCACGTACAGGCGGGTGTGGCAGGTAAGGACCTGATCTCCATCCTCAAACGCAACTTTGACTCTCGGGTGCTCAAGGCATCTAAAGAGGCCGTGCGTGGTGTGCTCGAAGAGCGGGGCCTTCTGGGCTCTGTCTACATCGACTCGGAACTGTTTGAGGACTGCTACAAAGGCGGTCCTCAGGAAGGTCTGACAGCCAACAACAAGAGTGCCAAGTTCGTTCTCGCCAAGAGCGACTGCTCTGACTGCATTCACAACCGGGAAGGCCGCTGCTCCGTTTTCCAAAAGGAGCTGGTCTTTGACGTAGAGTACACGCAGAACCTCTGGGAAGAGTATGAGGGCCACCTAGAAGCCCAAGGCAAGGATCTTAGCGGGGTCCAAGGCTTGCCAGTCAAGGCCCGTCTTCAAAAGGCCCTGCTGGCTTCTCCTGCACCCACAGCGCAAGCTCTCGACGGTAAGCCTATCGTAGCGGACCCCACTGAGGGAGTGACCTACGAAGAGGCACGTGAGCGCCTGCTGGCTGCGGACGTCAAGCAAGAGGTGATTCGGAATCACTACGGTAAGAGGAAGATTCGCCGTGTGGCTATGGAGATGATGCAGGGAAACCACAGCTCCTATGTGCGTGATCTCATTGCTTCTGATCTGGCTCTCTCGCCGCTCGAAAATAAGCTGCACCTACTTGGGCAGTTGTACCTAGATCTCTCGTACCTTCCAACCTATAAGGCCGCCTCGGAGTTTATCGACTCTCTTGGAGAGCAGCTACCTCCCCTCATTGTAGGCGTGCCTTACGAAGAGAAGGAACTGGATTCTCGCTACGCACAGGCCGCTCGGATCGACCTGACTTCGGATCGAGCCCTGTTGCATACAGTGAGTCGGTACTTCCTTACCAAGTTCGGCCACACGCTGGACGCTAAGAAGAAGTCTGTCTTCAAGAAGCTCTTTGCTAAGCTCCAGAAGATGGATGAAGAGAGCGTCCGTAAATTCGCCCAAGGCGTTTACGCCAAGCCGGTACCTCAGAAGGTACGTCAGTACGAGGCTACCGTCATTTACGATCCCACCGAAGGCATTACTTCGGAAGAAGCGGATCGTAGACTTGATGCTGCGGAGAACAAGCGGGTAGTTGTTGAGAACCCGACGAAGATTGCCAACCGACAGGACGTGGTGGGCCGTATGCTTCGTGGTGATCACGGAAGCAAGGTGGCTACCCTTCTTTTGAATGACGAGAGAATGGATGGTCTGTACGACCACCTCCATCTTCTCGGCAAGCTGTACGTGGATACCTCTCTGGCTTCTCCACGAGCAGTGGAAGCTGCTTCGATGGCAAACCCTGAGGTCAAAGAGCTGCCCCTACTCACCCCGAACAACCGGGACGGCTTCTTTGAGAAGCCTGAGGTACATGCTGTAGTCGCCAAGAGGGTAGCCAAGCTCAAGGGTATCGACAAAGACCCTCACTACACCAAGCTGCTACGTAAAGTAGTGGACAAGCTATCCTCGGTATCTGGGGAGAAGGTCAAGGCGTTTGCTCGTAAGGCATTCTCTACACCTGTCAAGAAGAAGGTGGCGACTCACCAGACTCCGTACCAGATCAACCCCCGTGTTGAAGTTACGGACGAGCAGGTACATGATTTCATGGAATCCCTCAAGGGCGTCAAGCAAGCGAGAGCTTTCGACACGCTGGAGGACTACCTCATGGAAGAGGGTGGCAAAGAGCTACTCTCCGCTCTCCAAGATCGGATGGGCCTAGATCGTATCAAGCGCCTCTACCTATCTAATGATGGGAAGGTGGCCTCGAATCTGGCGTCCTCGAAGACCGCTCAAAACGACGCTATGGAGATCCTGTCCGCAGTGCTTGCAGACAACTACGAGCCTTCGGGCCTCAGATCTCCCTCTGCGAAGATGGCCCGCACAAAGATGGGGCGCTGGCTTCGTGACCAGATGATGAAGGGTCGCTACGGAAAGGAATTGGCAGAAGCTCTCAAGGTTGCCTACTCCTACTCAGAGCTACTCGACCAAGCCCCTGTGGTTGTCGCCTACCGTGAAGAGGAAGGACTCTATGGCCGGGCTTACAGCACGGCTGACAGCTACGATGACTGCACTGAGGGGACACGTAAGATCTCCAACTCGGTACAGCAGATCGTCAAGGGCTCGAAGTGTGACGGCTGCATCTACAATAAGATTGGCCGCTGCCTTCTATATAGCAAGACGCTCACTGACCAGCCAGAGTATAGCGAGGATACGGTCAATGCCGCCCTCAACTATCGGGTAGGACACGGCCAGCTTACGGAGCGGGATGCTCAGAAAATCCGTGCACTGGACGTAGACCCCAAGACGAAGACTCGTATTGCGCACACAGCAGAGCCTTCTAATGAGGTGCAGGAGCATACCAGCGGACTGCAGGCATACTACGGCGACCAGTCAGAGAGAATGGGCAACCATGATGCTGTACGTCAGGTCGTAGAGAAGCGTGCCAAGCAGCGTGAGGAAGCCCTAGAGACGATCGAGTCTTCTTCTGATGGTGGTGCCTTGGGTACCGACCAGATGGCAGACTTCGAGCTTGATGGCGCTAACCCCGGTGGCCCTTTGAACGACTTTGAGTTCCATGACGGTCCCGCCCCTTCGATGGACGTGGAGTTCGGTGACGGCTTCAATATCGAGTAATTGAGGTAGCGTATGAGCGATAAAACCAGAAAACTACAAGTCCAGACGGTGACGCTGGATAAAAAAGAGAAGAAGCGTGGCCGTGGGCGACCCCGTAAGATCCCGATCAAGCCGAAGGATGAAGAGGTCGCCCAGCTTATGAAGAATAAGCGCAAGCACCAGAAGCAGGATGCCTTGATCAGTCAGATCTCGAAAGATCCTGACTCCCTCGACGTGCTTGATGTTGCCATGCTTGAACTCGCTAAAGAGGCTTCCAGCCTCGACTTTGAGCGAGGGGAAGCTGAGCGTAAGGGTAACGATACAACGGGCATCTCGTCCAAGAAGATCAACGCTACGAAGGCTATCATCGACACGTATCTCCGTAAGCGAGATTCGGTCGTTTCAGAGACCTTCGACTTCCAGAGCAAGAAGTTCCAGAAGCTCTTCGAGTTCTGGGCTATGAAGTTCCGTCGCTGCTGTGAGAGATCCGGTATGTCGGAAGAGCAGATCCAGCATCTGTTCCAGATTGCTAGTGAGGTTTTTGAGGAGTGGGAGGACGACGCACTACGATATATCAAGAGCGAAATCTAAGCGACCTAAGCACAGGGTGATCATATGTCTATGGCGGATCTATTTCGTCAGGTAGGACGCAAGTCCTCCGACGAACAAGAAGACTCGCAAGCACTCAATATCATTGAGTTCATTGAGTCTCCCTTTGGCTTGGGTTTTAGTAAAGAGCTGTGCGGCATGGCTCTTTTCCCTGTCCAGAAGTTTATCCTCAAGGCCTTCTACAACCTGCCTCTTGATGATACGACCCGTAACATCAAGGTACCCAAGAGCTGGCGTCAAGCCCAGAGTGCAAAGCCTGAGGACTTCTACCAGTTCACAGAAGTAGAGTACATGCGGTACCTCTATAATGAGGGCCGCTGCAATATCAAAGAACAAGGCCACGAGAGACACGAGCTTGTCCTACCTATTGGCCGACGTTCTGGTAAGTCCCTGATCTCTTCGATGATTGCGGCTTACGAGATCTACCGCCTGCTTCGCAAGATCAACCCTCAGAGGTACTACGGCATTCAGGATGGTGCTGAGATCAGCATCTCCACGATTGCTACTACGAAGGACCAGTCGCAGATTCTCTACAACGCGGTGCGTAACCACTTCCAGAACTGCGAGTTCTTTAGCCCATACCTCTCCCACGATACCCAGAGCTACGTCCGCTTCCAGACCCCGTACGATATTGACCAGACGGGTGATGCAGATGACGGTGGCCGTGCTTCCGTACAGATCAAGTTCTTCTCGTCTGTATCCAGTGGTATCCGTGGTCTGGCTAACCTCGTCATTATCCTAGACGAGGTTGCGTTCTTCAAGCAGAAGGGTAACTCCTCTGCAGACGCTGTGTATCAGGCCGCCTCTCCCTCCGTTGCTACCTTCGCTGCTGCCGATCCTAATGGTGGACAGGAAGCTATCAACAAGCAGTCTGAGGGTCGCATCATTTTGATTTCGTCGCCCTTCAATAAGGACGGCCTCTTCTACAACAAATACGAGCAGTCCAAGATGGGCGGTTCGGCTGCCAAAGACATTCTGATGGTGCAGGCTCCCACTTGGGAGGTCAACCCTCAGGTACCCATCGGCTTCCTAGAGAACGCCCACGGTAAGGACCCGGTAGCCTTCGCTACGGAGTTCGGATCTGAGTTCACTGACCGTGTATCTTCGTGGATCGAGCGTGAGAAGGACCTGATGGTCTGCCTCGACTTCGATCTTCGAGCCTCGAATCGTGGTAAGCCTCGTGTTCCCCACTCTCTCGGGCTTGACTTGGCTGTTAAGGGCGACCGTACGGCTATCTGTCTCACACGCCCAGATGGAGACGTGATCCGTCAGGTGTACCATGAGGAGTGGCAGGCGGGCCGAAGCTGGTATGACCTGAACCCACATTTGGAGGAGCCCCTCGTACCTTACGCCAAGGATCTACATACGACGGACATACTCGACTTCGATGAACTGGCCGATTGGATCAAGAAGCTGTCTGAGCGGTTCTACATCGTAGACGGTATCTTTGACCAATGGCAGGGGATCAGCTTCAAGCAGTCGCTGGATAAGATGGGGCTCAAACAGATTGAGTCTAATCAGTTCACGAGAGATGAAACGTCCCGCATGTTCGATGCGTTTAAGACCCTGATGTATCACGGGCGCTTGCTGCTATACGACTACGTGATCAGAGACGTAGAGGAGGACGAGGACGAGGTTCTCAACTCAGCTCTCGACGAGGGTACAGGGAACATCAAGCACGCTCCCTATGTCAATGAGCTTCTACAGCTCCGGGCAGAGAGGAAGTCCAAGAAGGTCATTCTGGTAGAGGCCCCTAGTGGTCCTAACAAGCACGATGACTTCTCCGATGCGCTCGTACGTAGCGTCTGGCTCTCCCTGAATAGGAGCGTCGGAAACAGGTACATCACGGGTGGTCCCGGTGGTGGACACCAGAGCCAAGAGCAGGGAGGCCAGCGCCGCCCCATGAGTAGTGAGCAGTACCAGCGCCGTCGTCAACGTCGGCACAACTACACCAACAAGAGAGGTGATCGCGTGCGTCGTGGTAACTTCAACAAGCGGGGATACTAATATGCCGAAGCCTAAGGGACCCGAACAGGAGGGATCAGAGCATTTCTGGGTGACGTGTGTCCAAGTGATGGTCCAAAAGCTCGGATGCCCTGTGGAGCTGGAGCAGGAGGACTACGATACAATAGCCTTTTTGTATGAAGAGGTAGGCGGTAGCTGGGAAAGCCTTGCTGCTGGAGACGCAGAGAAGTGGGGCCTCCTACGAAAGGCTTGTAAGGTATACCTAAAACGGAAGTTAAAAGAGTCAGATGAAGAGTAGTGATATTCCCAAAGTCGAAGAGCACCTTGCTGAGATGGACGATGTGGTGCGGCGAATCAAGGCAGAGATCCGTGAGCTTGGCGAAGTTGTCGAGCGACTTGCGGAAACCTGTGGAGGCGAGCCGGAACTGCTGAGAATTATCTCCAAAGAGCGTAGGTACTTTCAAACACTTCGCCACCTGATCGACGATTTCCCTATTATCGGGAAAATCAAGCGTAGGCTTCCCATTGTGGAGTCACGCCTGCGTAGACAGGAGCGAGAAGGACGTGAGGAGAATCGCCAGATCACTAGAGAGGCCGCCGATGTGCGGAACTCCCTAGAAGAGATTCTACGCAGGTTCTTGGGTTAAGGGAGCATAGAAGATGCCTAGAGGTAGTCGTTTGAGAGAACAAAATGAAGATTCAGTAGTTGTTTCGAGTGTCTCACAGGTCCAGAACATGCTGGGCTCGTCCCGTCACGCTAGTGTGGGGGCAGAGTCTAGGATCAAGGCCCGTAAGACGAAAGTAGCTACGAATGCCCTTGGCGGGTATTTTGGAGGTGGTGGAGGCGGGGGCTCCCTCGGAAACTCCGGGTACTCTATGGGTACGGCGACGAACGTATATTCGCCGCACCTGTCTACGGACTTCCTAGAGCTGCCGCAGAACCGTGTAGAGGAACGGGCGTACTTCCGCTTCTTTTACAACAACGAACCCTATGTGGGTCAAGCCATTGATCTGCATACGGAATTGCCCCTCTCGAAGCTGCGACTCACGCTTCCGAAGGGGAGCGATTACAAGAAGAACCGGGAGATTCTCCAGTTCTTCCAAGGTATGGTCGACCGCACAGGTCTCCTGAACGTACTCATTGATGCTACCCGTGAGTATTACGTGATCGGAGAGGGGTGGATCTTCGCAGAGGACAGTGACGTAGAGGTCCCTGAGTATGTCTACCTTGAGCGTGTGAACACACTGGACCCTGAGACGGGTGCCACAAAGACTGAGCTTCGCCGTCGTGAGAATGCCGACAAGCTCATTGAGCAGTACAAAGAGAAGAATTACCAAGGGTGGGATCGCATTATGCTCCTACCCCCGGACCAGATTGACGTAGACTCGTTTCAGTACAGCTCTAAGCAACGTGTCGAGCTGATCCCAGACGAGAAGACGAAGGAGATGGTCAAGGCTGCTCTCCGGGGAGATCCAGATGCCGCAGAGGCACTGGAGGACGTACCCGAAGAGATCATCGAGTATATCGCCAACAATGAGAATCTTCCTCTGGGTACAGATCCGGCAGAAGGCTCATTCGTTTATCAGTTGGCCCGTAAGAAGCCGCCCGGTCAAGACCACGGCGTCTCTATTCTCCAGCGGTGTCTTCGCACGCTGGTCTACCGGGACAAGCTGAGACAGGCTCAGACTTCGATTGCCTCTCGTGCTATGACGCCTAAGCGTCTGATCTACGCAGAGGATATGGATGACTACGATGTGGAGGACCTCCGGGAGCAGGTCGATATGGCCTTGCTCGACCCGGACTACTCAATCATCACCAACTTCCAAGTCAATTGGGAAGAGATCAACGCACGTGACCGCCTGCTTGACTTGAATGGTGAGTACGACATTACGGACCGCCAGCTCTTTGCTGGTCTGGGCGTTACAGAGTCGATGCTCACAGGTGAGTCCACGTATAGTGGTGAGCGTATCAATATCGAGGTGATCAACACTCGGTACATGCTCTATCGTGAGCTTCTCCAGACGTATGTGGAAGAGTACCTGTTCAAGCCGGTCGCAGAGAAGAAGGGCTTTGTGGAGTATGACGAGTTTGGAAACAAGCAAGTCCTCTATCCCTCGCTCAGCTTCACCCGTCTGGCTCTGAGAGACAACAGGGACACCTTCGATGCAATGTTCAATCTGTATCAGAAAGGTTCGCTGTCCGTTGGGTACATTCTGGAGCTGTTCAATCTGGACCCGCAGGCTGTCGAAGAGCGTCTGTCGCAAGACTTGATGACGGTCAACGATGCTCTATTCAACGAGGTCATGCGCTCTGCCTACTCCGAAGTGGGCCGTGCTCTACCGGAACAGAGCGATATTATCGAGCGGATCGTCGATTACCTCAAGCTAGAGTATCGTAAGCCGCCCGATGAAAACTCAAGGTACTAAGAATGGATGAGCTGATCGCCAAAAAGGACAAGTCGGAGAAGGAAGAGGAAGAGGCTGAGCGCCTCGTCCGTAAGTCCCCCAAGAAGAAGCCCCCTCGGAAGGATAAGGAGAGGGGGCGCATGGAGGTCGAAGATCCTGATATCGATAAGGAGGATGAAGATCTGTCAATGAACTATAAGGACATTGGCGGGTCTGTCCTGCTTGCACGCCACGTTGCGTCTGCCTACATGGCTAAGAACGCTTCTATGTCAGAGGAAGAGTTCCTCAAACAGGAGGTCAGCAACCCGGAAGGTACGGGTACAGTTAAGCTCAAGTCCCTCAAAAACAAGTCGAAGCACACGAAGGGCTTCAAGGTTTATGAGCAGGAGAGGGCGAAGTGGCAGGAGTCTCAGAACAAACAAGAGGAAGAGGAGTCAAATGGGAAGTCAAAAAAGAAGCCAGAGCCTCAGAAGAGCAAGAGCCCGAAGAAGGAAGAGGAGAGTCAAAAGAAGCCTCAGAAGACGGACAAGAGCAAGGGCAAGAGCAAGTCAGACGGGGAGATCTCTGAAGAACGAGTAGAGCAGATCAAAGAGATGGACTCTGACGGTCTGTACGATGCGGCCACTTCCGGTAATGAAGCTGAGCAGGCCGCCGCTATGGAGGAAATCCGTAAGCGGAAGTCTCCACTACCCACTGACGAGGACTTCCCAGACCCAAGTGAGTTTCGGGGGAGCCTCGATGCTAAGCAAGTGGGGATGCTCAAGGAACAGATCAAGAACTGGGACCTGATGGATTATAACCAGAACATGGTTGCCATCCGGGAAAACATGATGGAGGCCGAACTCTCCGGCAATGACCAAGCAAAGGATTTCTTTACTGAGGTCATGCTCACCTACGAAGAGGCTTCCGATGATGCTCTACGTCACCAGAACCTTCGAGAGGTTAGTGGTCCTGAGGACCTTGTAGACGACGTAGAGGGACTTGAAGAGAAGTACGAGGGTGGTAATGACCCCCAGCTCTCTAAGAAGCGTCAGCAGTGGTATCAGACCTCCATGTTCTCTCCACTGAACGACGTGGACAAGCTACTTCAGCAGGTCAACGAGAAGATCGAGTCCAAAGGAAAGGGCGGCAAGGCCGACGATGGTGAAGTGATCTTGGACAACGATGGGAACGAGATTGGTTCCCTACCTTCCGATGACTCGGGGGACTCTTGGGAGGATACGAAGGAGGCTGCCTACCTCGAAGAGATGAAGAATATCCTCACGGAGGTCCGGGACAAGAAGATGTTCGATAAGAACACGACCGGCGACAAGTTCCTGAGGTCTGTCAGAGACGAGGGGGATAATGAGGAACTCAAAGACCTCGATCCCGGAAGCTACGACTTCACTGACGTAGACGACATTAACTCGTTTGTCTTTCAGGTAAGAGGCCTCTCAGGAGATGCCTTGGCTGAGATGACCAAAGATATGCCCTACTACCAGATGCAGCTAGGTATCAGTGAAGGTGATGCGGCAGGCGGTGATCTATCTATATCTGATAAGAGACGTGAGGACTTCGCCAAAGCATTGGAGGGGGACCTCCAAGCTCGCGGTTTCTACGAGCAGCTCCGCTTCCACAATGACGATAAAGACGACAACGTATATGATCGGGGCTCCCTCCTCAAGTACCGTGAGGACTTGATGAAGGATCTCAAAGAGCAGGGTCTGGATTTCTCAGACACATCGAAGCTCGATAAGAAGGTGAAGGACGAGAAGAGGTTCAGAGGTTTCTGGGGTACGTTTTTGGATTGGATGGACGACGCAATTGAGAAAGCTAACGAAAAGGTATCTACCATGAACAGTGGTGAAGCTATCAGCAGGGGCGTTAAAAAGGCTTTTGCTAGAGAGGGTCTACGTACCTCCGGTAAAACTTCTCAGTATCGAGGAGAGCCGGGGCCACTGAACGATGCAGATCCCCACAAGCCTGCGAACACTGATTGGCGTCTGCCAATTCATATGCAGCTTGATGACTACATCGAGATCGTCCGGGTCGCTAAGGAGTGGCTCCAAGATTCCTACTTCCAGCATGTGTTGGTGGAGTGGGATCAGGATATGGCTTGCCGTCTGGCACTCGACTATTCGATCTACACGGCGTCCAATTACAAATACAATGGTTCGGTAGGGGCACCAACTTACGACCGCCTACTGTCGATCCTAAAGCGCCTAGAGGCGTAATCGTCGCTAATCTTTTTATACCTACTGCACAGTAGCGTCAATTTGATGTACTAGAAGTGGTTAACCACCCGTTGCAACGGAGAAACCTATGCTGACTCGTAAGCAAGTAAAAGCCCTAACCCAGCGTCTCGACAAGATCGCTAATCACGTCGAGAGCAATTTCCAGTCGTTTGGTATGTCTAAGAAGGCAGCCTACGACTTCTGCATGTATATCGACCAGACCTCGGATCTGTTGGAAGACGGAGCCCGTGAGTCCACCACGCTAGAGCGTGATGATGACGAAGGTTACATGGATTCCTTCGATACGCCGAATGGCCCGATTGAAACGGAGCCGGACGAGCCGTACATGGATAACTTCGAGGACGACACGGACGATCAGGTCGTCAAGGATGATGATCTCGTACCGATGACTGATGGCGACTGGCACGCAGAGGCCGGGTCAGAGGACAACTGGTACGACAAGGCCAGCTCGGAAGACGCCGACGAAGGTAACTGGTACGACGTCTAAGTATCGCTCGTGACGAGGCAGCATAAAAGCCCACCTCTCTAGTAGGGGTGGGCTAATGCCTCATACGAGAAGGAACGCTATGAGCCAAAAACAGGCATTCACAGACTACCAACAGCGAGCCTCGGAATTCGAGGTAGGCGATTCGGTACGCTATGTGGAGCCCGTCAAGGCCAAGGCGTTCGGATACACTGGTCGGGTTACGGCGGTATTGGAGGGCATTGGTTTCGTCGATGTGGAGTTTCCGTGGGGCAATGAACGTATCTGCCCCACAGATCTAGTTCACGTCGACTCCAAAGGTCCCTCGGTAAGCACAGCCCTTGATACTTGGGAGCGGAGAAAGAACGCTATGTCCCCTAGAGATCTTATTAAGAAGCTGGCTACCACCTATCGTCACCGTCTGGTGGAGCTTCATCGTACGGCCTCCCGCTTTCAAGAGTGTGGGGTAGAGCAGATGGACGCATATCATCTGCTCTATAGCCGCCGTGGTTCAGAGTTCACGGATGGTGAAATCAAGACTGCCCTCGAAGAGGCGTACACCACGTCTCTCGAAGTACGTCAGGCCATGTACTGGAAGGAAAAGGGTAGGCGGTACGTACCCACGCAAAGCGAGCTAGCCTCGGGTGTCTTCGGATGCCCTCGGTGCAAGTGTGAGCTGGAGCGTACCAACTACAAGAAGTACACGAAGCTCTATGCTTGCCCTGATTGCCTGTTCCTGATTAAGCCCGCTGATATTCTCGACTGCACTGACGAAGAGAACGCTGAAGAGTGTGAGGACGTGCAGGAAGAGGAAGGATCGGGAGGACTGGACGAGCTGGTAAGTAACCCGGCGAACGCATTTAACGAATGGCTCTGACACCTGAGAGGCGCACGGATGACTTTGTTGGACAACATCATCCGGCTGGCCTACTCCGAACCCGAAGCACGACACGACCTACGCTGCTACATTAGACGCATTTGTGGCACAGAGGGCTACGGCAAAAAAGCCTCCGGTCTGAGTACGCTCGACGTACGGATTTTCGATTTCGTCCGCAATCAGTTCCTCAAAGAGCTGACTGATAGCTTTGTCGAAACCTTGACTATAAGACGTCGATCACGAAGCGAGAGGACGGGTTTATAGAGGGTAGCCGAAGCCGGACCGTTTGGCGACTGAAATTTGAGATCATTCATCGTGGCGATAGCTACGATATAGAGGCCACCCTTCATGTGGGTACCTCTTTTCAGGATGCTCAGTTCGTCAAGTTCGAGGCAGGGCAGCATGAGTCTCTTGATGACCTATTTGATGGGATCAATGATTCCCTGTCTAACCATTTGACCTAACATATACTACGACCACCACCTCACTACGCCTACCAGCACCCGGATTAAGTGGCAACTGTACCGCCGCCACTAGAAGTTACGTCTGTAACTCATACTTACGCTGAACCGGGGCCAACATGGCTTTTCCAAAGACCGCAGATGCAATTGTCCAGAAGCCCATGATCGGGTTGGACACGTGGAACAACAAACGGCACAACGCGCTGCTCAAACAGGGCACGGAGTTCATGAATCGGTCGGCTTCGATCGCTATCGAGAACTACATCCCCGAACAGTACCTGCTTACCCACTGCACCATCATTGCGTCGGTTGACGTGGATACTCCCAACGTCAAGACGGGAGAGGTGGAGGAAGACGGTCAGAAGATCAACCGGCCCCACGCTGATTACCTGATCAAGCCCGACTGCAACAAGTATATCAACCAGAACGGTGATGCTTGGGAACGCAAACTCCTGATGTCTACCTACAAGACCTTTGTAGGCGCTGAGAACTATGTAGAGCACATTCAGATCCCTGAGCTATCCAAGGGCAAGGTGATCGACGCTGTTGCCCGTGACTTGGGCGATACGGTCTACATTGACATTCTGGTAGCCACAGACCGCAGTCACGAAGATCTCGTACGCTCCATCGAGGCCGGGGAACTCAACACCCTCTCGATGGGTTGCACAATTGCCTACTCGGTATGCACCAAGTGCGGCAACAAAGCTGCAGACGAGACAGAGCTGTGCCGCCACATTAAGTACGAGAAGGGTAACAAGTTTGTTGGCCCCAACGGTAAGATCCGCATCGTCGCAGAACTTTGCGGACACCACACAGATCCCGACTCGGTACACTTCATTGAAGCCTCATGGGTAGGAAACCCTGCATTCAAGGGTGCTGTCCTGCGGAACGTCCTCGACTTCAATAAGCCAGAGACAAAAGAGCCTACTCCCTATGAGCACGACCAGCTACAGAATCTGATCCAGCAGGCGCACACAGCTACACCTACCGCTGATTGGACGGATGCCTTCCTCAAGACAGCTTCTGCCCAGATCCGTAGCGAGATCCGTGAGGAACTCTCTGCGTTTGCCAATCGTAACGCTTTTGGCGGCGGCGGTGATGATGAAGAGGAAGAGGATAGCGGCGGCGGTGATGAAGGCGGCGCTATTGAGGAAGTCTCGGATGAACTCAAAGAGAAAGTCAAGAAGAAGGTTATCCGGGACCTCAAAGACGAGATGAAGAAGGAAGATGGCGGAAACGGTGGACCTCCAAATGAGGACACAAAAGCCATGCCCGAAGCAGAACGTGCTCCGAACGATTCGATCCATCACTCCTACAAGCTGTTTGCCTCTCATTATCTGAATGAGATTGGTGACGACAAACGTACCAAAAGGGCATTCGCTATCCTGCGCTTGATGCAAAAGGATAACGTCTTCCTTCAACACAAGAGCAGATTTGCCAACACAGATATTGTGACGGCAATGTATTTGTATGATCGGGACGGATTGAAGAGCCCGCAGTCTAGGGATCTCTATCTGTGCCTTCAAAAGGTAGGGGGAGCGTCTAATTACAGTAGTCTGCGGGAGTTCTTGGGTGCATGTATTAAATCGCTAGGCCGAAAGCCCTCTCAAAAAGAGGCGCTATTTCTGATCAAGAGAGCAAAAATTCTCAACTAATCGGGATTTTTTCCGTTTATCCATTTATACACTTGGTCCTATAGCGCCCAACCATACAGAGGGGTATTCCCTTCTGTATTCAAGAGGCTCCGGCTTCATAAGAAACACGGTACCGTGACAGTTTTCTGGAGGTTCAACCAATGAGCAGAAATCGACTATCTTGGAAAGAGCGTCGTCGTCAAGCAGCTCGTCAAAAACAGGCAGATCCCTACACTATGAATCAGGAACGCACTCACGTGCCGACTGAGGAATATATGATTGGGGACCCTTCCGCATGGGCGGAAGATCCTGTTGATGACGTGTCTGATCTAGATGGCACCGAACGCGACGAAATTGGAATGCCTGAGAAGCTCGACTCGACGTACGACCATAAGGACGTCGATCAGTGGAACAGCTCAGACCAATATGACAACGCTGATACCTTTGAAGCTGGCGACGATCTGGACCGTGAATCTTCGGTCCGTGAAGCTCAGGTACGCCTCGCAAAGATGCAGCGACACTTCGAGAAGAAAGCCCTTCAGTGCGTGAGAATCGCCAAGGCGCTCTTCCCCGCTGGCAATGACGATCTCATTGCTGAGCAGGCTCTCGACTTTATGCCTCTTCCTGACGACGCCGTGATCGCTACGGCTCTTCGTCTGGCAGAAGGTGATGAAGAGAAGAAGGAAGAGAAGGCCGAAGAGAAAGGCGAGGACAAAGAGGCTTCGCTTTCTTCTGAGGAAATGCTTCGCACCATGCTCGCTGAAGAGAAAGGTGAGGAAGAGGACGAAGAAGCTGACGATGCCGATGAAGGCAAAGAGGCTTCGGAGGACAAGGCCGAAGAGAAGGCCGAAGAGAAGGAAGAGGACGAAGACAAAAAGGATGAAGGCAAAAAGGACGAGAAGAAGGAATCTTCGGTCCGTGCCATTATCCGTGAAGAGCTTCGCTCGCTTCTAGCCGCCAAGGATGATGACGGTGGCGACGATGACAAGAAGGACGACGAAAAGGACGAGAAGAAGGACGAGAAGAAGGAAGAGAAGGCCGAAGAGAAGAAGGAAGAGAAGAAGGACGACGCCAAAAAGGACGAGAAAGAGTCCAACGTGGACGTCGATTCCATGCTCTCCGAACTCATGGCCGAAGCTGGCATGGATGAAGATGAAGATGACTCGGACGACGCCAAAGAGGCCGGTGAGGCTGAAGAGGTGGAGGAAGAGGACGAAGAGAAGGAAGCCGGTGATCTCGACGTCATGCTGAATGGCATGGACGACGATTTCGAGATGGACGCTTCGGAGCTTGGGATCGACCTCGATCCGGCTCTGGACCACCTCGACGGCGAAGCCCTTCTCGAAGAGGACGATGAAACCCTTCAAGCGCTGATGAATCGCCACTACTCGGTAGATGGTGACAAAGGCAAGAAGGCTTCTTCGGGTAGTAAAGGTATTTCGCAACTCGGGCGGGTGAAAGAGGCTGGGGCCAAAGGCGACGATTCGTTGTCGAAAATTTGGCCGCATTCTCCCGACGTATCCGGTGTTTTCAACGGTGAGTAATCACTAGTTGATCTGGGGACGGTAGCCCGTCCCCAGAACTGGACGCGGCGTTCCGCTTTCACTGATATAAAGTTCGCAACCAAACTTACGCTAGGAGGTCACAAATGGCTCTTCCCGGTCAAGCATCCGGTGATTTCACCGAAAGCAGCTCTGCTCTACGTATTCTGTACGTAGGCACTCGTAATTCGTTCGCAGCGCAGCTTACCACTGACGGATTCACTCAGACGAATCCCCCTCAGGTAACTACCGCTGCCACTGTATCCTCGACTCTCCCGACCGCGCCAAAGCGTGGTATTCTGGGTGGATCGGTTTGCTTCACTCGTCCAGACGCTGGAAACGGCATGGTCGGTGGACCCACTGGTTCGGCACCTGCTGAAGGTGTTGTACGCCCGGTAGGTCTTTTCATTAACGATGCCTCTGGCAACGCTTATGAAAACACTCCGGCCCCCGCTTCGGGACAGGCTCCCTACCTTTCGGGTCAGGGAACCTACGGTCTGCGTCTCTATGAGACTCAGGACCTGAACACGGAGGCAGATCTGAACTGGCAAGTAGGCGATGCAGCTTACGCCAGTCTGAATGGATACCTCACGAACGTAGCCGACGCTAACAACGCCTTTGAAATGGCTGCCGCTGGCGGTAGTCAGGCCGCACCGACAATGATTGGTGTCGTCAAGGTCGTGCCGGATTCGGTGCACGCTGAGCTTGTAATCGACCAACGCATCTAAGAGTGGCTGTCTCGCAAGAGATAGTTCCTCAGTGATCAATTAAACAGGAGGCTTTTGAAATGCCTGAAAACACTCAACTAGATAATGCGACTAAGCAGGAGCTGATCAGTCGCCACATCAAGACCGCCTCTGGGCGTGCTCGATTGGCTGCTTCGATGATCCAGCCCCTCCGTAGTCGTCGTGACTATTCCGCAGTTGGCCGCCGTACCTTCATGGTCGAGCAGTTGCCTGATGGAGCACTTCCGATCTACGACAAGGACCCCGACGTAACTGCTTACGTCGTTGGTGAAGAAGGCGAGAACATTCTCGCTGTCACCAAGCCGCGTCGTGTGATTTTCCCGCTGTTCGAGATTGCATCGAACCCGGAGATCCCGATCACGCAGATCAAAGAGCGTCGCTTCGACCTCATTGAGCGTAGCCAGCAGCTTGCGAAGACCACCATCCAAGCGGCTGAGGACGAGCGTGTATTCGCCGTTCTCGATTCGGTTGCAACCAACGGATTCGATTCGATCCCCGGTCAGGTCAACCCTGACATTCAGGTGATCGCTCCGATCAGCTCGGCTGTCCTCGCAGACGCCTTTGCTGAAATTGAGAAGCATGATCTCCGTGTCGCTCGTGTCTACATGAACGCCAAGGATTACGCGGACATTCGTAAGTTTGGCCGTGAGATCCTCGACATTGAAACTCAGGCTACCCTGCTCAAGACTGGTCTTCAGGCCACTCTTTGGGGCGCTCAGATCATTCTGAGCCGTCAGGTTCCGGCTGGTTTCGTATATGTCGCTTGCGAGCCTGAAATGTTCGGTCGCATCCCGGTCCGCACTGAGCTGACCGTTCTCTCCGCAGACAACCCTCGTGCTCGCACGATCGGTTTCTCGGTATTCGAGAACCTCGGTATCGGTGCTTTCAACCCTCGTGGACTCGTCCGCTTGGTTGTCCAGCGATAAGCTGACCGATCCGGTCTAGGGGCCTTCTAAGGCCCCACACCGACCCCTCCTAGCTCCGGCTGGGAGGGGATTTTTTATGCCTTGGTGTGTTACGTGGGTAATCCCTTTGTACTCCACGTTAAGTGTGTTTAGATCCCTGTAGATCCTATCTTATATGATGGAGTCCCCAATGTCTCTAAAGGATGAACTAATCAAGCTGGGTGCGTCTCGTAAAGACCTACGCCCTCAGATTCGCCCTATTCTGGCTGAACTGAAAAAGGATGCCTACACGCCCAGCAAGATCATGGACGTAGGCTTCATCCCGGACCGTGCTGCCGACCTAGCTTTGTATGCAGCAGAGCTTGCAGAAAAGGCGGCGTTCCGTCTCAACTCGCTGGCGTCGAACCCTAATGTAGACTCTCAAGAGGTGCGTGAGGCAAAGAGCCTGTCGAAGGAAGCCAACAGGCTTGCGGATAAGATTGGTGATCTCGAAGAGGCTCTCCACAGCAAAGGCGTCTGATAATGTGGGTAGACCCTCTCACTTGGCCCTCGGTTAGAAACTAGCCGGGGGCTTTTCTGTACCTCCGTAAGACATTACTCGTGGAGTAACGAAATGGAAATCAAAGACAGAGAAGCAATCATCAAGCTCGCCGTACACCCGGAGCTTACAGGGGAGGCTCGTAAGGAGACTCTCAAGATCCTCCGAAAGATAAAAGACTCCGACTTGATGGAGATCATCGAGGGTCGAGGCCTCCTAGAGAAGTGCGTGGATGCGGGTATCATTGGGATGACCCTTCACGAGCGCTTAGAGGACCTCACAGGGCTCGAATGGTACGAGGACTACAACTCCTGCGAGACGTTCTTCGATGGGCGTATGGAGTCTGTGAGAGTCCGCAAGGCAGATGGTGGATACCAAGCCACGTACTGGTGGAACATCGAAAGTAGGGAAGGGGGGCAATCCGCACGCCCTGTTACAGGATCGGATCTAAAGGGCGTCCTACAGGGCGTGTTCAAGCAGGCAGGCGAGCCTCTCTCCGACAAGGTGTGCGAGCTTGCAGAGATTGAGAAGCCTGCTCTCAGGAAGGCAAAGAGACTGGCCTACGAAGAGATCTCTACCATTGTAGGGGTGGACCCCGACAATCCAGAGGAAGTTTTGAGACGGGTCAAGTCCTATGTTCCCTTGCCAAAAAACCTAGAGGAAGCGAAAGAGAGGGGCCTAGCGTGAAGATAGCAGAGAAGATCACCAACCTGAACCAGACGTTGCAGGACCGTAAAGAGGCGCTCCTGACCATCCACGATGCGACCCTCTCCGAAGTGAGAAAGGCCTTCGAGGATGAAGAGGTGACTGTCAAAAAGGATAGGTTCTCTCCCCGGCACGTCCGCTCCGATGTGGGTATCTTCCGCTTGAACCTACATTTGGGGGAAATTCAGGGAGTGCCACAGCACTTCGAGGTACCCTTCTTAGTCCATTTTGATGGGGACGTGACACGGGTGATCCTCCCGGCAGAGAAGAGCTTCCGGTTGGACCACGACATTTCATTTATGAATACAGCCTCTCCTGAAGAGCACGTGGGTTACTTCGGCCCCGTGGTACTCAAGACGCTGCACAAGTGCCTTGACGAGGAGTTCTTTTTGGAGAGAAACGGCTTCCCCCATAAGCTCTGGCGGGTCTATGGGAAAGTCTCGGAGAACCTGCTAAGTTTCTTCGATCAATAAGCCTTGACTACACCCGTGGTCCTTCCGTAAGGTACGTACCACACATGAACTGGAAAATGGAGAACGAATAATGGCAGATCAAGAAGATCAAGTAGTAGCTGAAAATTACGGAGAACCCGTCTATCGCCGTCTGAGTGATGATGGACGTATCTACTGTGAGCACTGCTACGACATTGAAGGGTACGTCTACTACGATAGCGGTGCTACGTGGTGCCCCAACTGTGCTCACAACAAAGACTGGACGGATAGCGACCAGTACAATGCGGACTACGCTGAAGACCGCCGTCTCCGTAAGGAAGGCCTCAAAGAAGAGATCGGAGGCTTCACGGGGATGACCGTCTACAAGGTGGAGACGCCTAAGGGTGAGTATGCGTCCAAGAGGATCGGCTACGCTAGAAACGGAATGGTCTTTTCAGGTTCCGGCCCACTCAAGAACCACCTTAGGAGCCGTGGTAAAGGCCATAGCAACCGTGACTGTGACGTTGTGGAGTACGAGCTTGTGGAGAAGAACCGCTGCTCGGTAGAGGAGTACGACGAGCACGACGGCTTCCCTCCCTCGGATTGATCGAGCACTCCCCATTAAAAAGCCCCTCCTAGCTACAATGCCGGGAGGGGCTTTTTGCGTTACAGGTGCCTCTTTATGTCTTCCGGTACATCGTCGTGGGTGAAGCAGGCGGCCATAAACACGCGCTTCTGGGCACTGTTGAGGATACCACGAAGGGGTTTGGGTAGGTTGTTCTTAGTGACCTTTCGGGGGTCGAGACGCCACTCGTATCTACTATCCTCTGTGCGGAATCGGAAGATACGTTCCTTTGCCATATATTCAGAGACGATGGTACAGCCCACGTTCTCACTGGCATGGTGGTACACGTCCCTGAGCCAGTCGAGGATGCCATTGTCTCCGGTATAGGTGGACTTTACTACGGGAGTCCAGAAGGCCTTCTCTCCGTGGAACTCACCGCTTCCTCCACATTGTTCGCACGGGTCCTCTATCCACCGGAATCCCACATACTTCCCCTTACCATCACAGCCGGGACAAGGCTTGGGCTTAGGGGATGCCTCGCACGTCTCTTCGGACTCTTGGGGTGTCTCTTCCTTCTTCTTGAGAATGAGCTTGACCCCTTTGTACCGATTTCCTACGGCGGTTCCTAACTTACTCACTGCGTGCCTCCCAGAGTTCATCGAGTCTCTGAAACTCTTGACGTACAACCTCTTGCGCTGTCCTCAGAGCCTCTCCAAAGGCTTCCAACTCCTCTCGACGATCCTCAGGTACATCATCGTACCAGCCGTTCTCTACGGCTTGTCGGAACCTTTTGTACTCATAGTGGGGCTTGGTTCCGTAGTCGTCACAGAACGAGAAGCCATCTTCTTCGATCTTCCCCTCCCACTTGGATCGTGGGAGCACAGGGATTGACTCGTAGCCGTCATACACGATGTAGGGTACAGACGTCTCAGGAAGGCCGAACTTTTTGAACCTTCGGATTCGCCCCACCTTCAAGGCGATCCACCTACAGACCATGAAGGCGTAGTACCGGCTCATACTCCCGGTATTGTAGTTGAAGCCCAGCTTGGACGACCCCCTATCATAGGCGAGCCCCTCATCAGTACGTAGGCCGTTAACCGTACAGTCTTGCCTATCCTCCACCTCCTCCCAGAGGTCAGAGGCAGGTCGGAAGTTCTCTTCCATGAAGGCGAGCATCTCCCGCTTAGCCTTCTGGCTCTTGGTAGATACGGACACTGTGTATCCCATTACTCGTCTCCTCGCTTCTCGATCCTATTCAGGATACGCTCAGCCGTTTTGAGAGCGTCCTCTTTCTGTCCATTTTCCAGCTCCCTAGCAGCACGTTTCAGTGCTCTCTTAGCGAGGAACCGATTGGTTCTCTGAAAGCCTCGGAACTCTTCATTGGTTCCGGTATGGGTCGGGACCTCCGACGTCTTCTCGACCTTCTCGACGATCCCCCGGAGGCCTTCGAGGTTCAGGGCATCCTTCTCGGGGTTGGCTAGGAGAGTCTCCAGAGCCTCAGTACAGGCGGCCAGTTGCTCAGAGCCCTTGTACTTCCAGTGTGGGATGCTCTCGTCAGGCTCGACGGCATCGTAGAACTCGAAGCCTTCGTACTCACCATCCCGTCGCCCCTCGATTAGGGCCACGGCAGCTTCGAGGCTACCTTCACGGGCTTTCTCAACCCGACGCCAGTCCGTCATTTCGTTTTCCCAACTGCGGAGCCTATTTCTGTACCGCCGCATCTGGTTGTCGTATTCCTTTTCAGCCCACTCAGGCATCGGGTCAGGCTTCTCCGGCTCTTCCGGCTTCTCTAGTGACGGCTCGTAGTACCAGCCAGCAGAGTCCCTATCACGGAACACCTGCATACAGATACGGTACCAGTCCTCTTCATCACGGATGACGAAGGGGGTATCCCCGTGCTTCTCATTGAAAATGACAATCTTCATATTGGTTCCTCAGTAGACTCGTAGGCGATTGTGTACTTCTCTCATTTCCCGGTGGCATTCGTCAATGAAGCGTTCTTCGGAGGTACGGGTATCACGGGGACCCTGCTCCCAATGCTCTGACGTCTCCAGATGCTCTCTATCGAGCCCCTCAGCAGCTTCGACCTTCTCCAGAAACTCGTCAGCGTCCGGTTCGTACTGAAACTCGTAGTAGTGAACGAACTCGACGCTATCATCGGCCTCGTCATGTGCGACGATATGAAAAATACGCATCAGACGGTCTTGGGGGTCCGTAGGATCGACCAGACGGCGGTAGGTCTTGCCAACGAAAAATCGGAGTGTATCCATCGTGTCCTCTCTTTGTTGTGTTTGTCCCTCTTGCACTAGTGTATACCCTAACAGGACCTAGCCGTCAAAAGAAATCTACGTAGGGGGCGTTGATAATCTATTTGTGTATCACGGGGGTAGCTATTGTTTGGTTTACGTGAGTCTATACCCTGCTTCATCGGAGAGTACGAATGGACAGCTCTGATCGCCTGTCTCAGTTTGCCAATGGAAATGTAGAGCTGGAGGAAGACCTCCGAAAGCTCGTTGATGTTGGTACGTCGGAGGAGGAGTCACTGGAGGCCTTTCTGGAGGTCCTTTATAACTTCCTCTCCGATGCGGGCACCCTCACTCTGGGGATGGACGACTTCATTATGTCTCTGGCCTCGACTCACGAAACCCACCTGTACCTACTAAAGCAAAAACTCCCCGAATATCCTCAGGGAGTCTAACCCCCATCTAGGAGAACCCTATGTCCGGTAAAAATTATCAACCAGCTTCTTAAAGTAGCTGGAGACAATGTAGATCTCGTTGACGACGTTCACGAAGTTATCAAGTTTCTCCACCAGCGGTATCGTTCGGCATCGGTCTTTGAGAAGACCGCTATCAACGAAGAGACGGAGACACTTATTCGCTGGGCGCTCGCTCGTAGGGATGCGTACTCGGAGAAGGAAGTTTCTGACTTCTTCAAGGCCAACATGGGGTGGGAAGCCAAACAGCCGGGCAAGCACAGGTGGGCTCAGGGCGATCGTATCGAGATGGTTCCTTCCAAGTGCAAAGACGAGCTGATCCTTCCTGTCATTCAAGACTACTCCGGCAAGACTGGTACCGTCGAGAAGACGGAGAAGGAAGACCGTGATCTAGCACCTGAGGGTGGCAGCAAGTACGGTGCTATCTTGGTGCGCCTCGATAGCGGCCAGATGCTCAAGATCCCTCGTGGACAGAAGAAGCGTGGCTCCGGTCTGTATACTCCCAAGACGGGCAAGGGTGCGATGATTGAGGTCGTGTACGCTAAGGACCCCAGCGCTGTTCCCACAATTGAGCAGCTCCAGCAGGCTCAGCAGTACAAAGACAAGGCCCTCGAAGACGAGTTCCGCTCCCTCCGGTACCACTCTGGTCCGGCGAAAGGCGTCTCGGTCAACAAGCAGGGCCAGCTTTACTTCTCGATGCTGTCACAGCAAAGGTCCGGTCGCTACACGGCGGTTAACCCGGTCAAGGGTACCGTCTACTACTTGGGCCTTGTACGCTCTCGTCCAAGCGGTCTTGATCGTGAGCTGGAGAATCTCCTCCGATAAGGCTAAGTATGTCTCGTAACCACGACGCACTTGCAAAATTTGCTTACTCCCATCCCCAGCTTCGGGGGGAGCTGGATGGGTTTGTACGCAAGGCTAGCTTGACGGCTAATCTTACGGGCAAAGCACGTAAACGCATGAACAGGCTCAAGACGCAGGCTACCCGGCTATGTAGCCAGCTAAGGCGAGCCCGTCGTGAGTACGAGACCTACTTGTATCAAGCGACCGGTCGTAAGGTAGACTTTGAGGTAGCAGAGCTGGAGCGAGGTACGGGAGTCCAGTACAATGTGCAGATGAAGTTCATTGTGCAGAAGGACTCTACGGAGCCGATGGCTCCACGGTTCTATATCGACGTCCGGGTAGTTCCGGGCGAACTCGACGAAGTAGAGATCACGCTGAATGCAGGCTTCATTAGTGCTATCGGAATGAAGCATAGCAAATTCACGCAGGAGGGCTTCAAGCAGGATGACCTGTCGAGCCCTCCTCAAGTTTTCTCGTGGATCGAGTTCCTTAAAGGGGACTTCCTCAAGGCGAAGCGAGTAGTACGTCCCTTTGACGGAGGAAGCGCAGAGATGGGTATCCTAACAGCTAAAGTAGCTTCGACACCCCCTGAGGATCTAGAAGAGTACGAGATGAAAGTGGCGGCAGCCAAAGACATTGACCTACGGGAAGATGCTCTGGGTATGAGCTACGTGATCTCTGATACCATGCCTGACTCCGATGATGTGAGGTGGGCGCTCTTTACCTTCGGGTCCCACTCGCTGGCTACCTACCTAGACCACGCCGCCTACTACGATGCGGCCTCTCTTGTGAGGCAGGCCCTTCTATTGCTCATGCGAGATACGGAGCAGGTAGCTATCAGTTGGCTCAAGGCCATGATAGAGGCTCGTAACTTGGCCGACCCGTGTGAGAAATTCCAAGAGTCTATGCTCTCCGGTGATCATACCGATGTACCTTTCCACGCCGCTGACTGCATTGACCAGTTGGCTCGTGTCAGCCAAGCTCTTGGTTACGAAGCTGTAGCTACGGGCCTCTGGAACTGCGAAATGCTCATTCGCTGATAGCTCCATCCCTCAAAAAGCTGACTGAAACTTACTTACCGTCCTGAGATTTCTACCCCTCCGGGCGGTAATGTTTTTATAGGATATGTAGGGTGCGAAGAAGCATGTAACCCTTTCATGAGTTGAAGAAGGAGATAAGGTATGGGCAATAATTACACTGAGTACATTGCGTCGACGAAGTTCAACATCGGCCAGAACAAAGAGGACAACCTCGTTGTCCCGAAGGGTACCGTCGTCAGTTATGACGGATCTACCGCTGTGATTGACGGTCGGGAGTATAACTTCCCGAAGCTAGGATCAGCTATCAAGTCGCGGTGGCTCGTCTCCAAAGAAGAGCTAGGGCTCGGCGGTGAGGCTGATTTCAAACCGCAGTCGGCAGGCATCGAGATGCGCCACCCGACTGATGAAGACGGAGAATCTACTATTGCCAGCACCACGATGGTTGCTGATGAAGAGCGTGAGGTCAACACGATCGAGGCGTTCAAGAACAGTAGGCACGAGGTCCAGAGCCAAGGTGGCGATGCGGTCAAGGGCGTACAGTTCAAGACCAAGGCCGGTAAAGCGGCTATGGAAGAGTCGGTGTCCGTCGACCGCCTGAGCCAGAATGCTATTCAGCAGATGGAGAAAGGCACAGAGCGTCACGACAAGCTGGCTCAGTTTCAGGCGCTGGAGAACCAGAAGATGGAGCGAGAGATCGCTGATCTCAAGAAGCAGCTCGCTTCCCAGCAGCCGAAGAAGCAGGTCCGTGAAGGCATCCAGTTCAATACGGCGGAAGGCCAAGTTGGAACGGGTACCACCAAACAGGCTTCGAGCGAATATGCCGAAGGTATTTGGGACGGACAGGATGCTCCGGTCGTAGGATCGACCAATGAGCAGCAGGCCACCGGACAGGAGTCCACGGCGTCTGACTTTGACGTGCAGGACAAAGAGGCTCGCCTCAAGATGGCTCGTCAGATGATGCCTAGCTTCGATTGGGACTTCGAGCAGCACTGGAAGACGAAGCTCAAGACTCTCAATGACGATGGACGCCCGCTGTACGTTTGCGCCGTGTACGCCGTCGAGTCGGATGCTATGAAGAAGCACATTGCCAAGCAGTTCCCTGAGATGGAGCTGGGCTAATCCTCACGCTAGGGGCTCCTCGATCTTATGGGGAGCCCCGCCTACAAGGTTTGCACATGCACCGGAGAGTCGCCAAAAAGTATCTATCTCGTATCCTGAGCGATCACCTCCAGAGTGCGGTCTCTGAGTCGAGGCTCAACCTCTCCAAGCTAGAGACGCTTACAGAGAGAGCAAAGAACCTCATTGAAGAGTCCCCGTATAAGGAAGAGGTCTACAAAGAGGGAGGCGATATGATCTTCCTCTACGAGGCCTCGCTTGAAAGCCTCCGGGAAAACCTCTCAATCCTCACGTACCTTGTCGAGAAGATCTCCCTCACGGGAGCTGCAGACGATCTAAAACCTGCTATCCGAAAGGAACTCGACAAGGCGTTCAAGAGCGCCTCTATTGACGTAGAGGAGCTAGAAGGCTTTCCGACCTACAGGGACCACAAAGGCCCCTCTGACGATGAAGACAAGCCTGCTAGGACCACAGAGGTTCCCGGCCCTTCTGAAACAGACTGGTCGGATCTATCACCTTCCTATACGCGACCAGAGATGGACGAGGACGTTGTACCGTGAATGCTGAGCATTTGGTACATGAAGTGATTGCCCGATACCGGCTCAAGTATCAGCCGGTTCGGCTTTCTCTCGCTCGCATTAAGAACGCCAAGCGGGTAGAGGAGATCATTAGTGGTATTGACAGCAAGATTAAGAGCAGGGCCTCAGACGTCCAGCTCCTATCGGTTGACAATAACCAAGTGTCCAATACCCTGACGTACAAAGCTACGACAGGCAATGGCGAGTATACCGTGAAGATTCGTGCGGTTCCGGCAGACGGTAGTGAGAAGAAGGTGTGGGAGGCTAAAGACGTCTACCTATCCTGCTCTTGTCGTCACTGGAGGTACGGTGGGTGTGAACACCACGCTAAGAAGGGTGACTACCTCTATGCAGAGGATCACCCTCGTGGTACACTAGGCAAGCCCAATATCAGAGATCCAGAAGGCAACAATTACGTGTGCAAGCACGTCTATCGGGCATTACAGGAAGCTAAGAAAGTCTATATTGACTACTGATTAGGAGCCTGTGATGGACAAGAAATCTGGAATCAGCCCGTTCGCTAACAAGGTCTTTGAGCTGGCTCGCAACTTCCGTATGACGGGAGAGCTAGTGGCAAAGGCCGAAGGTGTTCTGGAAGGTCTACTTGCAAGGTGTGAGGACCTCCCCATCCTGCTCGCAGAGCTAGGGTGCGAAGAGGAAGAGCTTTACGAAGCGGCTATGCGCTATTACAAGCTCAAGGCCGAAGCAGAAGCAATCTCCCAGCTAGCGATTGAATGTCGTGACCGGGCAGAGGCATTAGCAGAAGAGGCGGTGTCGGATGAATATTTCGGCCCCTACCTCCAGAGAGAAGTAGTTGAACATCATCAAGGCGTGTTCTCTCCAGAGACTCTTACCGCAGCTCGGAAGGTCTGTGCGAGGTACATGAAGCGCCTCAAAAACAAAGGAAGTTAAAATGAAGTACGAATTTGTATGTAGCGCATGTGATCACGTCCAGACGAATGACCTTAGCATCCCTGAGTTCGAGAAGGCTAAGGAGGCTGGAGTCGAATGTAAGGCATGTGAGGCCACCGCAGACTATCAGTTCAGCACGGCAGGCGTCCAGTTTTGCTTCAAGGGCGATGCGTGGGCCGACAAGAACTACAAAGAGAAGAAGTACCGGAAGAACCGCTCGAAGTATATGGCACAGCGGCAGGACAAAAACCATATCAGGCCTACGCTCAAGCCTAACTACAAAGGGCAAGAGGCTGATAGCTGGAAGGAAGCTCAAGAGGCCGCTCGTGATGACGGCAAGCAGACAGCTAGCTACGAGCCTCTTGTACAACGTGAAAAGATCCAAGAGGGTAAGTGATCATGGCCTATATCTACCGCAGAAAAACCAACCTCGTTGATATGCTGATCGAGGACCACTTCTGGCTCAAGGTCTCCGTAGCTGACGGGATTGGGAGTACAGGAGACTACACGCTGATTCTAGGCGACCTTACGTTCGTGGAGACAGACCCCGCTTCTGGTGCAGACGATTCAGGGACTCTGGCGACTGGACTCAAGGATCAGATCAACGCAGCGTCGGAACCTATCACAGCTTTTGATGGGGCAGCCACTGGCGAGATCCTGATTCGGTACGACAAGTACAACCAGAGCCCGGCTGGGATCACCAACCAGAACTTCGAGTACGAGGCCAGCACTACGGACGATGATGGTGAGATTTCCGTGAAGGAGATCCTCCCGGCGTCTTACAAGTTCAAGAACGCCGCCAATTGGGATGGTACCTTCACAGATATGGAGACGATCTCCTTTGTCAAGGGGAAGAGGTCTACACGTTTCCGACCGTCTGAGATGCTGGTAGCCAACCAAGTGAGCGCCAATCAGTTGCGTGGGCGAACTAGATTTCTCTTCGACCCGGCTGACTATGCTCTGGTAGACGAGGACGTTCTCTTCTACAAGCTGTCTACAGTGGTTGATGGAGTAGAGATCGAGGATGGACCTATCCAGATCCTGCTCACCTCGCAACAGTTGATCCAACCACGAGCGGTCCTCCTGCTTAACGGTAACACACCTCAGGGAGCGTCCTATGATGATAGGTTGGAGATTCAACTGCCCCGTTACATCGTCGATATGACGATCAAGAACACGGGGACAACCAACGACTTGAAGGTGTCTTTTGGTGCCGGTTCCGCAGAGCTTACGGTTTCCCCTTCCAGCAGTTTCGGGGATAACCGCCTGAATGTGTCTCAGTTGGATATGAGAGCAGTGGGTGGGACTACGGCCACAGAGGTATACATGGTTCTCGCTACGAACTCCTCTCTATAAGATGGCTGGTCGTTAAAGTTTTAATATTCTCTCTCAGAGAGTTCTACTCAAACCCGTGGAGGCTTCTATGCTCATTCGATTGGTTCACCAGCAGGGGGACGTTAAAGGTCCTTTGCTGATCACAGACATTGATTCCGGGCTCCCAAATGAGGAGCACGGTCTATCTCGTAAGCAGCCGGTCTACGTCCCGGTGCACCGCACTTACTTCGGCAGTGATAATATGGTCAAAATTGACCGTACCAAGGCCGGGTACATTGACCTAGCTCCCAGCGACAAGGTTCGCCTGTCGGCTGATAGGGGTGTTATCAAGGGCCTAGAGGATAACGGTTTCCTTTCGGTAACTGAGATCCCTACTGGTGCTCTCGATAAGCCTACGATCACAGCAGCTACGTTTGATACTACTGCTGGAGCTGACGATGGTGTGGGTACCGCTGATGATGGATCTATCGTCATCACTGGAACCAATTTCACCTCGTACGATCCCTCAACCACCGCTATTATCGTAGGTAATACGGGTGCTAACACGCCGGTCCCCCTCTCAGAAGATACTGCGGGCGTGACGGTTACGGACACTGAGATTACAATCACAGGAGCTGCGAACCCTTATGGTTCGGCATCAGGTGATATTGAGACGGTGATTGTGGTTGCTAACGACAAGGCATCCGACACCTTCTTCCCCGTGACCGAAGTCTAATCTAACCCTCTGGGTAATTGATGGATGCGGAACAAGCTCAAACACTACGAGGCGCTCTCGCACAGCATCGTGCGGAGTTCCACGGTATCGACTGGCGGCCAAGGCGGCTGGTCGATACCAACGTCGTGTCGACGCTTTTGGAAGTCGTGACGGAGTTTGTGTCTGAGGTTTTGGAGTTACCACTGGATGGCCTGCCAACATCGGGTCGCTTGATGAAGTACCAGAAGGAACTTCAAGTGGCTTATGGGCAGATCAGAAGGAACCGATTGTATAATCAGGCTGAGTTCTTCCAGCAGATCGGATTAGTATTCGAGTTGGTAGGCAAGGTCTTCGAGGATTTGGCGCGTTTAGAACGCATGGGTCACTTAGACCCTTCTAATTAAACAGGAGAAAACCAATGGCTAGAATTAGCGTAGTAGGAACCCCTTTCGAGAAAGTACTTCTTTCCGATCTGGACAAGAAGCAGAGCCTTCGTGAGCACACGATCAACCCTCCGGGACAGGAGCGGTATATCAATCCCATCGACAAAGATGCCCTGAAAGAAACCCTTCAAGGTGCTGTGTCAGGTGGAACGGCTGTTCAAGACAGCCATGTTGAGACATTCATTGCCGATACGGTAGGGGCTGATGATATTTCTACCACTACTCTCGTCAATAAGGTGGGCACGGTCGCTACTGCTGTTGGTGGGACCCCTGCTGTTGTTGGAGGTCTTGGTGAGTCTCTGCAGGATCATGTTTCGTACTCGTTCGTCGAGACGGGGCACTTCCTCCTTTCCTTCAACGGTGGTGTCCTCAAGGGCCTCGTGGATCTGGGATGGATCAAGGTATTCACCGACGCTGGTGACGCCCTCTTCAGCCTGTAATCCATGAAGAACCCCTTACGTACCCGACCTGACTACGGGGAGTGTCACGGGCCACCGGAGGATCAACCCTCTTGGTGCCCGGCACTCCCTCGTGGTCACACCGAAGAAGAGGAAGATATGAGTGATCGAGTTGCCATGCAAGTCCCCAAGTTTAGGGATAAATATCTGGACACCTTTTTCCGTGAGAAGAATCTCCGGGAGAAGGTGTATCACGTTAGTGGACCAGAGAATGACCACTCGATTCCTACAGGTGTAGTGTTGGAGCATATTGCCTTGACGCGGGGCCGTGAGCGGGAACAGATCAAAGACGTCATTCGCAAAATCGACTTCAAAAATGGTGATCTCCACCACTTCTTTGAACACCTTGCCAAGGGTATTGCCGCTCAGTACGACCAGCAAGGTCGTCAAGCCACGAAGGAACACACCGTGAAAGATGACCTGATCAAGCTGGGCAACGCCCACCCCCAACTCCGTGAGCATATCAAGCCTATCCTGCGCTCCCTCAAGGTGGCTCAGTATAGCATCATGCCCTCTGAAATGGAGAAGGACCTTCGCAAGATCTTTGGGAATGTGATTTCCGGTTCAAGAGGGAATAGCACCTCTTCCACATGGGCCATTGATGTGGTCCCTGAGTACGGGGAAGATGGGATTGTAGAGGTTCACCTCACTCACGACAAGATCATGGTGTCGAGCGAAGGTGGCCGCCAGCATCTTCTGACAGCTTCTGCGGAGCCTCAGATCTGGGAAGTCTTGAAGCGTGACTTTAAGAAGGCCCTGAAAATGGCTGAGCGCAACTCGGATGCCCCTATGGCATACTTCGAGGCTGTGATGCGGGAATCGAAGGCCCCGCGTATGAAGATTCTGAGAGAAGTCTAAATCTATGGGAGTTGAATGTCAGTACGTAAAGATTTTCGCACGTGTGACCTCTACTTTGCTGCCTTCTTGAAGGCGACGGGCATTCCGTTCCTCAAGTCGGCCAAAGTGGGCCGGAAGACGTATTTCGTATTCGAGAACCCGGAGAACATGCGGGAGCTTAGAGACGGTTACTTCTCAGGTACGGCCAACGTGTCGGCCCTCCGTCACGCTAATGAGATTCGCAATCTCAAACGTCTCTGCCACCTTTGATCTGCTATGTCCGACCAAGACGACAAAAAGAAGACACTCAGGGATCTGGTCAATCAGGTGCCCTTTGATGAAGAGCGGTGGTACGAAGAGGCTCGCAAGACGAACTGGCGAGCGGTTGACAAGCAGATAGGGGCAGAAGCCCATTTCGTAGAGCCGGGCGAAGTCCCCGGTGAAGATTGAGCTGTACTTGGAGAACCTTATGAGCAACCTGAAAGAGCAACTGATCAAGCTGGGCTCGGATAATAAGAGCCTTCGCCCTCATATTCGTCCTATCCTCGCAGAACTCAAAGAGGCTGGAGGACGTAAGGCCCGCCTTGGTGACGGCCCTGTAGGCTCGGTTTTGGACAAGTATTGGGATATGCTTCATGATCTGGAACACGATCTCCAAGAGGCAGCCAAGAGCTATAACTTCGCATCATCTTACGTAGAGAAGGGCGGCAAGAATGATGCAGAGGAAGTTCTCAAGAAGGTCAAAGAGGTTAAGGGGGCAGTAGAGAAGGTTTCCATGAAGCTCTTCCGTGAGCTATTTGAGGCCGAAGAGAAGTTCACCAAAGAACACGGGCATCCTTCTGAGTATGTAGAGAAGGTGCGTAATGAGATGTACTCTCGCTAACTTAGGTGGCTGCAATGTCTAACCTCAAAGATCAACTGGTCAAGCTAGGTACCTCCAATACGGATCTCCGTCCTCATATCCGTCCTATTCTAGCAGACCTAGCGAAGGCAGCCGCTCCTGTGGATTTCTTTGACGAGGCTCGCTCTATTGAGCAAAGCCATCTTGAGGATATGCGTAAGGATTTGGTGAGGCTTGTAAAGAAGGCGGCCCACCAACTAGATAAGTACGGCTTCGAGGTGAGTAATAAGAGCGTCTGGGTAAATGCTTACGAGCGGCCTCAGATGGAGATCACCTTCAGATCGGAACCTCTGGAGAAGCGGAAGGTAGAAAGCATCCTCAGAGATGTTCTGGGTTATGGTGGTTACGTCAAGTCTGTGACTGGAGGGGTCGAATGGTCCTTCTTCGTAGACCTTAGCGAATAACCCCTCTTCCCACATAGGAGCACCCCATGCCTCTGGAATTGACACGTGGTTCGATTACTGAGCCTGACGACCTAGATATTGAAATCATTGATTCCGGGGGCTCTCCTATTGACCCCCACTCCATCACGTACGCCCTGTACGATGTGACAACGGGCTCCGAAGTCCTCATAGGACCCGCTCAGAGGTCCCCTGTACGCATCGAGCTGGGTCATTACCACGCCCACTTCCAAGTCCCGGAGAATGCCGCCTACGGCCTCTACAGGATTCGCTGGACTCTCCAAGAACAAGCCGGTGATCCCTCCTATGAGGTGATGCAGGAGTTCGAGGTAGTCAATGAGTCCCAGCTTCAAGCCCAGCTCTGGACGCCTACGCAGGCGAACATGATTAAGAGGTTCCGTACGCTGCTCAGGGACAACAACCCGGACAAACACTATCACTTCCGGCCCCCCACCAGCTCCGGGACAGTCAACGAGTTCAACCGGGTCTTTGCGTACATCTGGGAGGACGAAGAGCTGTTTGAGTACATGGAGCAGGCTGTCTTCTCAATCAACGCTAGCCCTCCAGAGACACATTTCCACGGCCTTGACGATATGGTCAAGGGGAAGCGGAACTGGATTCCGTGGATCTTAACCGGTGCTACCATCCACGCTTGTATTGCTCTGAGCCTCAACTGGATTGCCGACGAATTTGACTACAGCATCGGAGGGATCTCGCTCTCCATCGAGAAGTCGTCTAAGTACGAGTCCATCAAGCAAAACGCAGAGGGCCGCTTCGACAAGATGATGGATCAGAAGACCCGTACACATAAGATCATGCGAGGTCTAAAGCAGAGCCGTTATGGCCTTGGTGTGCGATCCAGCTTTGGACCGTCTACTGGAAAGGGCGTCCTCACCCCTCGCAAATTCGTAGGTGTCTAAATGTCGGATCGTATTGCCGCCCAAGTTGCCCGCCACTTCCTAGCCAAGGTCCTCCAAGACACGGGGGAAGAGTCCTTCTATGGAGGCCCCTCCTATATGATGAACGTGACGAAGGACCGTTTCGTACACTTCACGTACGAGAGCCGGGCACAGGAAATCCTCGATTCAGGCGCTCTCCTAGCGAACCCTCCCTACAAGAAGTTCGGGTATCGAGGGCGTACAGGCAGTCTCCGCTATCTGGGGGAGGCTCACTTCGGGCGTTCAGTTTTCCCACCTCAAGGGCAAAGAGGATCTGGTAGCTATTGTGTTTAGCACCACCAATGAGCCCGATATTGGCTACCCTGAGGAAGTGATCTGGAAGCATGACGTATCCTTTTCAGGACGGCCCCGGATTGTATCCTTTTCAGAGGGGAAGAGAATTCTAAAGAGTACCCCGGAGAGAGTCCCCGATGGTACGGTAGTCAACTATTATAGGGCCTAAAGGTCGAAGATCTACTTATGCGACAGGTACGTTGAAGTTCCACCAGTGCTACCTACCCTAAGATATGGAGGGGTTTATGTGGGCTAAAAACAGTGCATTGTTTGAGTATCACCCGTCGTCGAATTCAGATTTCACCTTTTACTACCTCCCAATCCCCAAGCCTGAGCAGAAGGTCCAGCGCCGCCGCTATAACGAGTACCGGAACACGACAGAGTTCATGCAGTCCCTTCTGCGTAAGAGGTTGGTTCTCGTATCCGAGAGTTCCGGCCACACCGTCTACCGCTATGAATGGCCTAGCGATATTACGGGGCAAGATCACCTGCTCTCTCGTATCCCTAACGGTGTCGTGATTGAACTAGGTGCCGCCATTCTTGGTTGGATGCGCTCGCAGGACGAGGATGCCTCACGCTTTATGGAGCGTGTGGTTGGAGACCTCAAAGACGCTCTGACCCCCTAAACATCGGTTATTTCCTTATACTTAGGGTACGGTAGCTAGCCGTACCCTTTTCTTTTGCGTGCGTCCTTATTGTGCCTAAAGACAGGAAGCCTACAACTAAGGAGCGCCAGAACCCTACGCACCCGCTCCCTCCTTTGAATTCGAGTGCCATCTGGTCCTTTGCCTCGCAACAGAAGGCTATTGACCTGTATTGGGATGATCCTGCAGCGATCCCCAATAACTCCGGCTTCGATATTCTGGGGGTCAATGTGTACCGGTCCTTCGACTCTGAGTACGGACCCTATTTTCGTCTGAACCAGAATCCGATCGGGGCAACCTTCTACAGGGATGCCACGACCATTGATGACGTGGTGGATGAAAATGTGTCCACTCGATTCCTCGCTAGAGGGGACGAGAACGGCGATTGGATCTTCCGGGTCCAGAACTACCCGATGGTCAAGCCGGGCGATCCTAAGGTAACTGCAAACAGCGCAGACGACGTGACGGTCACAATTGATGGACAGGAAGTGAAAGCAGCTCGTGTCTATGGTGAGACCGGTGAAGTACAGCTCCAGACGGCCTACGAATATGATGCTGCTACCAATCAGCGAAATGATCCTGTGCTGCCACACGCTAACTCAGTGGTGACGTGCTCGTACTCTTACAATACGAACCTGATCTCCAACGAGCTATTCCAGCGTACCTTTTACAGGATCACAACGGTTGGGTACGATCAGTGGGACGGCCAACTCAAAGAGACTCCGCTCAACTGGACGAGCGCAGTTCATATCCACGAGACAGAGAAGCTAGATTACATCTGGAAGGATGCGATCAGGCGGAACCGGTGGATTCTTGATCAAGGTGGGGAGAGGGTCAAGGCCTTTATCCACAAGTACCGAGGCGTTCAATGTGGGTGTTATGCCCGCTTTGACGATCCTCACCCCTACAATCAATGTGAGGTGTGCTTCGGCACCGGGGTGAAGGGGGGATATGAGGGTCCGTATGAGATCCTTCTGGCTCCCGCAGACGGAGCACGGTCTATTCGCCAGTCGGATAGAGGTCGAGGCGAGGAAAAGACCTACAATACATGGACAGGACCACAGCCCCTTATGTCTCAGAGGGACTTTATCGTCAAGCTCAATGGCGACCGGTACTCGATTGGTCCGGTGTCGATGCCTACGAACAGGGGCACGGTATTGCAACAACATTTCGATGTGAACCTTCTCGCCAAGAATGACATTCGCCATCTTGTGCCTGTGACGGGCACAGATAGCTTGGCATTCCCTGAGACGAGAACAATGGATCACGAGGACGACCCGGATGAAACCCGGTATCCTCAGATCACAGACAGTGATTCCTCCCCTGACGGGATTGAGGAACGAGGCCGCACTCCGGTGTGGGAGAATATCAATAGTTGATTGGAGTAAGTTATGGAAGATCGAAAGTACAAGATCATCAATGCCGATACAGTAGCGGTACACAAAGTGTCGACTCCTGCATGGGACAATCCTCAGGTAGCGGAGATGTACGAGACAGGTTCGAGATCTGTCCCTCCTTTACCTCCTTTTTCACCGGGAGAGGATATGGATATGGGGAGTGATGAATTCTGGGAAGACCTTCCTCAGGAGCTAAAGGATGCTGTCCGGGATAGCATCATCTCAGAGCTAGATGGCAAAGCGCTCCACGAGGATACACTTGACTGGAACTTCCTCGAAGAGAAGGCCAAAGAGGATCGACTTCGGGTAAAGGCCCAGAAGCGTCTGGATTACATGGCTAGGACGGCGGTATCTAACACCCTCGATAAGATGGCCGATTTCGTTGGGAAGGTTCGTGGTGAGATTTCAGGCCTCAGTGAGAAGGTGGCACCTCCGTTTACCACACCGCCCCTCAATCCGGTCGATCTCCTGAAAAGCCTTAAATCCGGGAAGGGTATTGAGATTTTCAGGAGGAAGTCATGATCATCTCCCGATGGGGTCTTGTTGGAGCCATGAGGTGGGAGCCAAAGGATTACGCTACTGACGTACTCCAGAGGTGCTACGAGGTGTATATAGAAGGTGGGACCCTCAGTAGTGACACCGGTCTGGTTTACATGGAGAACGGCATCCTCAAGGCGTCCTTTGGGCGTCGTCAGGGGCATTCCCATTCGATCCATCAATTCACTGAGAACCACCCTGAGATGGAGTTCTGCGTAGTCAAGAATACCTTTGATCAGGTATATATGGGCCGGAGAGAGCACGGGCATAACAATGTCCGCTGGGCCTCCCTCTCTCGTCTGGATAATTTGCGTGGTTGTCGTCCCGATGCTGTCTTTTTTGATGTGTGTCAGCGGGATTACATGGCTCAGCAGCAAGAGATCCGAAATCACATTGGGCCATTCAGGGCTATGGGAATCCCCGTGATCGTCTTGATTAGCGATGCTGTAGATCCCCGTAGCGTAGGTCCTACGGTCATTGAAGCACAGGCACCAAAGAATGTACTAGATAGGCTGGGATACCGGTATGAAATCGCAAAAGACAGGCGAAAAACTACTTCGCAGTGAGGCGTTCACCCGTCTCGCCAACCAGCACGGGTACCGATTGAACCTGTCTGTACGTGCGTCGGAGGAACCCGTCCTCTACCGCATGTTTCTAAATCGTCAGGCGGCACACGCCCGCCAAGTCTGTTCTGTGAGGGACAGAGGGAGATGATATGGGAAAAGGAAAGTACAGACTACGCGGCATCTACGGTAAGCCTCTCGTAAAGGGTACGCCCTTAGAAGATGAAGCTGATCGAACGAAGCTCCTAGAAGAGACTGGACGTGAGGCTATCAAAGAGGTGCAGAAGGAAATCAGCCGCCTCTCTTTCAAGGGCCAGCCTACTGACCTACTCAATAGCTTCACGTATGAGGTGGAGGGTAAGAGTACCTTGGTGCTCAGTTCAGACCATCCGGCAGCAAAGTATCTTAACCGGGGCGTCAAGCCTCACCAGATGAAGTACCTTGAGGGAGCTACTGTCCCCATTGTCACTGACGACGGGGAAGTGAAATTCAGAACGGCCACCCCTAAGTCGATGCGGGACGGTAAATGGCAGCACCCCGGCATCAAGGGTAAACACTTCCTAGAAAGGGGCGTCGAAAAGGCTCGTGAAAAGATCAAGCAGAAAGTGGCTGAAGATATTAAAGAACGGATCAAGAAGCGGTTCAGAGGCGAATAAGGGGTCGCACGTGGAGAAATTTCTAGTCATTGAGGGGAAGGTTGTTGGCGGCCACAGGCTTGCCGACTTAGGTGTGGACGTACCTTACCAAAAAGAGGTTACGCTCAACTACGACCGGGCCAATTGGAGCCGTGATTTGAATCACGCTCTCCAGAACGGCCAAGTCAAGAAGGTGAGGGTGATCAGCGGTAATGAAATGTCTACCCGTAAGCCGACGCCTAAGAAGAAGAGGAAGGTGACGCCGAAGAGGCCCAAGTCGCCTACCCCGACCCAGCAGGTGAGTGCTGAGCCTGAGAAGTCCGCTCCCACGAGCGAGGAAGAAAACAAGCGGCTACGGAAGATGAACGAGGATCTTATAGAGCGAACCAACCAGCTCTTTGAGCAGCAACAGAAGCTAATGGAACAGCTCTCCAACTTCATGGAGCAACCTCCTACTCAATACGTACCTACCAACCAGCCTCTTGCTTCTGGATCTACCACGCAGGAAGAGGACGAAGATGATACTCCGACCTTCATCCCATCGAAGATCCGCTCCGGTAAGGCGAAAGCCAACAAGGGGAGTGAGGTAGAAGCTGAGAGGAAGGAGAGTAAGAGCTTTGCTAGTGCTGCGGAAGCCCTCAAGGCGATGCGGCAGGGACAAGAGGACGAGGACGACAATGAGTGATCTCCCTAAAAAAGTCGCAGCTACCTTCATGCTCGACCTCTTGGTTGATCGTAAGGCAAGGGTAGCTTCGGCCCACACGATGGAAGAAGCCTTTGGGCAGTTTGACGAGCTGGTGGATGCTATCTCTGACGAGCCTGAGATGATGGGTGACGTCATTGAGTCCCTTGTGAACATGGGCGACCTACGGTATGAGGATGGGGCTTTTTACTACAAAGATGGCCTCAAACTTGGCTCACAAGGACGACCCGTGCTTGCTGATAAACACAAACAGTCAATCGCCCTGATGCGGTTTCTCTCAAACGTCGCATCGAAGTACGGTGTAGGCGAGCACGTCTACGTCGTAGGCGGTGCGGTACGTAACTTCGTTATCGACCGTCCTATCAAAGACATTGACGTTGTTATTGACTCCGTAGCCCTAGACGGCAAGGGGTCTGAGTGGTTCGCTAAGGCCCTCGAAAAGGCTATTCCTGCTACCACGTCCCTGCAGACCAACCAGTACGGTGTGGCTATCCTCACGGTCAACGAGGAGTGGTTGCTGGATGGTACCAACCTGCAAGGGGAGGTTATCGAGATAGCGAATGCCCGTAAGGAATCTTACGGTGGGGAAGAGGGCAAGGGTTACAAACCGCACATGGTCGAGCCCTCCACTATCGAAGAGGACATTGAGCGTCGTGAATTCACCTTCAATACGCTCCTGTGGCAGCTCTCTGAGTTGGCTCAGGGACCGGACAAGGCTGAAATCATCGACCTGACGGGTTGCGGCCTCGACGATCTGGAAGAGGGTGTCATGAAGTGCCCCTCCGACCCGGACAAGACCTTCTCCGATGACCCGACCCGTATGCTTCGGGCCGTCAAGTTCATGGTCAAGTACGGTTTCAGGATCGACCCCATTGTTGAGGATGCGATTCGTCGGAACGCCCAGAAGCTCAAACAGGCTCCGCAGAATGCTATCAGTGAGATCCTGATTAACGACATTCTCCAAATGAGCCAGTCCAAAAAGACGCTCTCCGTACTCAAAGAGCTGGGGCTCCTAGACGTCGTGGCCCAGATGCTCGAAAAGGACAAGGCCTTCCGTAAGACGCTGGCGAATTGGGCGTCACGGGATGCTAAGATCCTCTTCCTGTTCGATATGATGGAAATAGGCCTTCCTCTACACAGTAGGCTGCGCTTCCTCGATGATGCTCAGATGGCCCGGCTACGACAGGTCGCTATAGAGCTTGACGCCAAAGAGGCGGATAGCTTTGTGGACCTCTTGAAGCAGCCGGGCCGCCAGATGGATACCCGTGAGCTACTTACGGAGTTCGATCTCCAAGGGCCGGAAATCCGAAACCTTATGGGGACTGCCCGTGATGTTCTTCTGGAGCAGCCCTCTCTGCGTAAGAGCCCTCGAAAACTGACGGAGGCGGTCCAGAACCGTTACCGCTCACGTATCTCCAAGGTCGCCGGGTACTACGACATTCCGAAGAAGAAGCCGACCATTGAAGAAGTGGTCCGTCTGTGGATGGAAGGGCACAAAGGGCTCGATGCAAAGATCCACGGCTACTATGACGTGAGAGAGCTGTGGCCCCTTCGTGAGTACACGTGGGACCGAGACTCTGCACGTGGTGGTATGATGAATATCGACGGGGAGTGGAAGGACCTCCGGGGTCCTCAGAAGTGGGATGCCCTGAAAGCTGATATGAAGAAGAACGGCTGGCGCAAAGAAGAGCAGCCGCTCATTCTCCAAGTCGGCAAAGACGGGAAGGCCAAAGTCAGCGAAGGGAACCACCGCCTTGCTCTGGCTCGTGAGCTTCGGATGCGAAAGGTACCGGTCATGTTTGACTTCCGTACCTCTGTGTCGGGAGGCAAAACGGTCGTGGATGACTCCCCCTCTGTGGACGATCTGCTGGACCAGATGGGCTTTTGAGAATCTATTTATAGTACACGGGAGTAGTGACTTGTAGATCCTCTGTACCCTTGGAGTACCCTTATGTCAGATCTCAAAGCGCAACTGATCAAGCTAGGAAATGAGAACGAGAGCCTCCGACCCCACCTCCAGCCTGTAATTGCTGAGCTTGGCAAACAGGCAGGTACGCTGAAAAAAGAAGCAAAGGTCGATATTAAGTTGGTGCGTGATTCCATCATGGAGATACAGGTGTCCGTCGAGGTTGAGTCCTCAATGTCCGGCCCCCTCTATATCCGGCATTACGAGGATCAACTCAGCGAAGCCAAAGAAGCGGTTTTCGATGCTTTCCGTGTCGTCAGGAATGACTTTCATCGGATGGCATCTAGCCGTGATTGGAAAGTGGACAGCGGGGTTACGGATGGCATGACGGTGGAGCTTGGCAAGGACACCTTGAAGCTGTCCAACGTCCTTAATTTCAGTGCCACTGATCGAAGCGGCATGATGGATGAACAACAGACAAAGACCCTCACGGAGCACAGCAATAAGCTCCTCAAGTCAAACGGCTACTAAACCATATCATGGTGAAGCGTATTGACATACCCAGAGGATACCTCAAGACGGCTCTCGAAGAGGGACGTACCTATGGGGATATAGCATCCGAGTTTGGGTGCAGCGCTTCGACCGTGGGTAAAAGGGTTAAAGAGTACGGACTGAACAACGAAGATAGTAGTAACGTGAGTGAAAGCCAAAATAGGAGATCGGATATGGACGAAGAAAAGACACAGCAGGTAGAAAAGACACAGCAGGTCCTAGATACATTTGAGATTCCTTCTATAAAAACCCGAAACAGAAAAGTGTCGTCTCAAGATGACCTTTTTGCGGAACGTTATCACGAAATTGTGGAAGCGGTTGTTACAGACGGAAATATCGTGGCTGATTTAATTGAGGATATGGTCAACGAAAACCGTCTCCAGATTCACAACGGAGCGGTTTATTACAGAGATCGTAAAATCCTCTAAGAGTTATCAAAGGTAGTTAAAGAGTTGGCAGATACGCCGACATCCTCCATAGGAGAAGAACATTTTGTCGTTTGAAGATAAAGTTAAAATAGGTAAGTGTGGACGTAAATCTATAGACAAAGTCGATCTTGAAAAGGCTCTACAACTTGATCCTGATACTACACACTCAAAATTGGGGAAACTATTTGGATGCAACGGAAAAATCATCAGTCGTGAGTTGAAACGACATGGTTTGCGCACCAAAAAGTGGTGTGAACGTAAACATTCAGAAGAAACCAAAAAGAAGATCAGCCAAACACGCATTGAATCAGGTATTGCTGAAGGGAAAAATAATCCTAATTATGGAGACAAAGATCGCCCTTGGTTAGTGGGAGATGAAAACCCGTTACGCCAATGGCACAAGGAAAACCCCGATTTTGGTGATAATCAGAAAGGCAAAAATAATCCTATTCATCAGGTGAAACATTTGTATGATGATCCTGAATATGTGAAACGAATCACTCGTGGGATTAGAGCACATGTAGATGAAAAACGTGGCAGTACCTATGAAGAAGTTTACGGGGAAAAGCAGGCTAAAGAATACAAGCAAAAACTTAGAGAAGCCTCACCAGCACGCATCTCTAAAATCAAGCAATCTGAAACTAAGCCCGAGAAACTCGTTAAAGAGTTATTAGAGAGTTTAGATGTAGTGTATGAATCTCAGGCTGTAGTGGGCTATTACACTGTAGATTTTTTGCTGCCTAATCAGGACGTGGTTGTGCAAGCAGACGGAGATTTCTGGCACGCTAATCCAGAGTTTTATGGGGATGACGAATTATATGCACTGCAAAAGAAGAACCGTAGGATCGACGCGTCTTGTAATTCGTTTTTAGAGGACCGTGATTACACGGTTGTTAGGTTTTGGGAGAATGACCTTTATAATCATTTGGATGAATGTAGGTCCGAATTGGTGCAACACCTAGGAGATGTAGGTGAGTAAGAAAAAGAAAGAAGAAAAACAGACGGAAAAATCTGGTGAAGATGTTGAGGGAAGCAAGGCGACGAAAGAAGTCAAGCCTACTTTGGGATGTTCCGTAGATATCGGTACGATGAATCTTGTGTCCGCTCGTAAGATCGGTACGTCGATTGAAACCAAGCGCGTTCGAGATGCCTTTCTCGACGTCGATTCCGACCGCAAGAAGATGTTGAACCTCCGGGGCACTAGCTACGTCGAGTATGAGGACCAGCTCCTCATTCTGGGTGATGCTGCGATGGACCTCGCTCAGTTGCTCAAAACTGAGGTTCGGCGTCCGCTATCCCAAGGTCTGATCTCCGCATCCGAGATTGATGCTCTCGAAGTCCTCTCCATCCTTATCGAGCAGGTAGTGGGGGAACCGCAGGAAGCTGGGGAGCACTGCTACTACTCCATCCCCGCTGCACCTCTAGATATGCCCGACCAAGACGTTGTGTATCACGAGGCTGTGTTCGGCCAGATCCTAGAGGAGCTGGGGTACAATGCTATCTCCGGTAACGAGGCGATGGCTATCGTCTATTCGGAGTGCGCTCAGGATAGTTTCAGCGGTATCGGCATCTCCTTCGGGTCCGGTATGGTTAACTGTGCTCTCTCGTACATGACCATGCCTATCATGGAGTTCTCATTGGCTCGATGCCTGTCTAAAGATTTCCCGATTGATACGCCTTCTGGTATGAAACCAGTTTCGGGAATCCGACCCGGTGACTTGGTATTAGGTCAGGACGGAGCATATACCGAAGTCCTAGAAGTATTTAACA